>SAMEA104315429__coassemble_242_pt1 | contig 144914 bp, 130 predicted proteins | sample SAMEA104315429__metabat2_high_PE_009 | metagenome-assembled genome bin SAMEA104315429 (sample SAMEA104315429) | gut metagenome | biome: Monkey gut; feature: monkey-associated habitat; material: faeces | place: China | collected 2013
ACCTTGCAATAACTATGCTTTTACCTTGCAATAACTATGCTTTTACCTTGCAATATCTATGCTTTCACCTTGCAATATCTAAGTTTTCACCTTGTAATATCTAAGCTTTCTTTTTACCAAAACTATGCTGTATGACCAGTAAATTGACGATTTGTGTTAGCAAATAGTGAAGTAAGACGCTTCGAAACCCCCGAATTCCAAGCCAAAAACCCATTATTTTCAGTTATGAACCATTATGAACTTGTATGATTCAAAAATAATCAATACCTTTGACCCGAAATTCATTCATCGACTATATAAAACTTAAACATATCATCCCATGACAAAACTTTTCAGAGTAATGCCTAAGCGCATTAAATGTTCTAACGGTACCGTCCTCACTCCCGATATGGTAGTGGCAGTAACAACCATGCAGTACACCGCCACCCCTTTTTAAAATGGAGCCAAGGAGGTGCAAGAGACCTACATGCGCATCTACGCTTTCGACTATAAGAAGGCATGCTGCAATCCGAATGATTTTGAATTTATAAAGTTGGATTAAACAATAATTATCATGGGATTTTTATTAGCAATGGTTAATGAAGCAATGTTACCTATATGGATAATTGCTATAATGTTTGGTGGACTTATTGCCCTTTTGATAGGATTAGCAAGTACTCCTAATGAAAGAACGCAACGGATTGTTATCCTTGGTTCCTCTATGTCTGGTAAAACTACACTTTGGAATCAGTTGAAGAATCGTAAGGTTGGCTATGATTATGTTCCTACTCCTGGGCAAACTGCTATTGATAGTTTTAAGGTGAAATATAAAGATCATGAAGTTAGAGTACTTGCGACTAAAGATATTGGTGGAAGTGACGCTTGGGTGAAGTTTTATGATGAGTTAATAACAGAGGATGGAACATTTATCTATTTTTTGGTAGACTTGACCAAGTTATCTGATGCTAAGCAAGAGATACGTTCTCGTCTTCAATTAATCTCAAAGTGCATAAAGGATAAAAAGCTAAATAATTGTGGCTTTAAAATAATAGCAACACATTTTGATGAATATGAGAAAAGTAAGGAAAATCAAGAATATATGGTTGTGCGAGATGCAGCTATAAATGATGTTCTTAAAAGTTTAACAGACAAAAAGATTAAAAATTGTAATTTAAATATAGACATTAAGCATATTATGGTTGCCAACTTGTTGGATAGTCTTTATATTGATGAAATAAAAAGTGAAATAACACGGGAGGGAACGTTATGAAAACAATTTTATGGTATCAGCCAGAAAAATTCGGTGTACCTGATGTAATATGTCAGGATGGTGAAATTATATCTGGATTTCAAAGAGAGGAAGCTATTGATCTCTTGAAAACTGCATCTGACGCATCTATAAAACATGGTTTACCCTGGTGTGGTTATGTTAGATTAAGAAACAAAGAAAAGAAAGTCTTCTTCGTAAAAGGTATGTTTAAAGGTGTGGATGAATGTGGAAGGACTTTATCCTTTATGTTTTTGTCTGCAAAATCTGATGACTATTTAAAGACTCTAAACAACGAGTTACAAGTAGTTCATCAAGAATTGACAGAAGAAACAATAAGCTGCCTACAGAAAAAAAAAAGAGAAAGCTTCACATATCTATTGATAGTCTTACTCATAGCCGTAATAATAATTAGTTTTTTATAAATGACATAAAAATGGAAGAGAAACCGAGTTTGTTGATAATTGCCGATGAAGATTTATCATATGGTATAGAAAAGGGATATTATCCAGATTTATCGAAAGCCATAAATTTAAATAATTTGGCAGTATATCCTTTGGGTAATGTTCCGTCTTTGAAGCAAAAAGATATATGTTTGTCTGAAAAGCCAATAGGTGATGGTGAGGACGTGTATTTGAGAAATCCTTATGCTGATTGCTATGTTTCGATGAAAGATGCAGATATATTGAACACTTTTGTAGAAACTAAAAGCTATGCGATAAAGGAAGCTTTGGTTAAAATGGGTGCTAAGGATATTGTGCTTAAAGAAAGCGTTCATGATAAAAACTCATCTCGTTATGAGGTACAGAACGAAATGGGTGTTAAATTCCTAAAAGCAGAAATCAATGGTAAATACTCAAATGACCTTACTGTTGATTTGAAAAGTATCATCGAAAGCCATGATCCTAACAGAAAACCAAAAACTTATCAAGAAGTAATGAATTTTCTGGCAAACCATGGATTGTCAAGTGATAGTAGGCTTCTTTTATTGGCAGAACGTCTGAAGGGTGATGGAAAGATTACCGGCATAGAAAAATATGAGGTGACATATTGTAGCGAAATCGCTAGTGCTTTAAAAATAGCTGCAAGTATCGATTACAAGATGTTTAGTGACAGTTTAGACTTCTCTGTGGAACATAATCATGTACATATAATAAAGAAGTCTTTGGAGATTGATTTTGGTTAAAATTTGGATTCATAAATTTGCTTTTTATGTTGTAAGCAACAACAATACTTGGCAATCTATGAAGAAAGTTTCTAATTGACAATATATATAATATGAATACGTTAATGATTTCAATAAGTGTTGTAGTATTGATTAGTGCTGCGTTACTTGTTTACTATTTCGCTTTCTATAGAAAAAAAAATGTTCCGATAAAACATAAAGAATACTATGAGGATAAGTCTCTATGTCGTACCTATGTTACGATAAATGGAGTGATGAATGGTCAAGAGATCACTTATTATCCTAATCAGCAGGTTAAGTCTGAAATTATGTGGATTAATGGTGAGAAGATCGGTCCTTTTGTAGAATATTATGATAATGGATTGATAGCTTGTAAAGGTGAATTTCAAGATAATGACAAGGTTGCAGAATGCTTTGTGTATTATCCAACTGGGGAAACCAATAAGGAACAGATCAAAATTAATGATGTTCCAGATGGTCCTTTCACCGTTTATTTTAAGAATGGCCATCCTTATATACAAGGTAACTATAAAAAAGGTGTAATTGAAGGAGAATACATCGTGTATTCAATAGATGGCAATGTAAAACTTAAAAAACAATATTGATATGGGCTTATTAAAATCTATTTCTAAATCAATGAAGGGTACCTTCGTTGGTGATCTGGCTAAATCAGCCGATAAGGCCATTGATGCAACAAGTTCTTTTATTGGCGATTGTATTGATGAAACTTTTAATGAGGTTTGTGATAGCGCTAAATCTTTAACAAAGGGTGCCAAAAATGTAGCGAAGGGTGCGGGTAAAATAGGACGAGTTGTAACAGGTTATGAGGCTTATGATTCTCGTAAAAAGGCCAAAGAGGCAAAGGAACTTGCTGATAGAATGGTTGCTAATATAGAAGAGGAAAACAGAAGAAGAAGAGAAGAATCCAACCGTGTATTGTCGGATTTTGGTAAGACAAAATTGGAACTTCTGAAGACTTGTCTTTCTCCATTTTTAGGTTATCTTAAGGTTATGGGAAATAATTATAAGGATAAAGAATATGAGTTTGGTGGTAAGATAAATCTTGATCAGTTAGATGTAGATACCTTAGAATCTATAGAAATGAATGCTTCCACAGCTGGAAAAATAGCAGTGGCTTCTACAGGTGTAGCAACAATTGCATTATGTGGAGTACCAGCAGCTACTACGTCTGCAGTAATGGCTTTTGGGGCAGCAAGTACTGGTACTGCAATAAGTTCATTGTCTGGTGCTGCCGCTACAAATGCAACATTGGCTTGGTTGGGAGGCGGATCATTAGCTGCTGGTGGAGGTGGAATGGCTGCAGGTTCGGCTGTACTTGGCGCGATTACAGCTACCACTACGGGAGTGTTTGCTTTAGCTGCGGCAGGAATTGTTGCATCGGCATATTATTCTAAAAAATACACGGAAGCCACTGCTTATTTGGAAGAAGTAAGGGCAGCACGTGCAAAAGCAAAGATAGGTTGGACTGCCATGGAAGCAATCAACCAAAGGGCTATTGAACTTGAATCTGTAATGAAGCGACTCGGTGAAAGAATAAACGACAAGTTGCTTTATTTGGAACCATTAATTTATGACTTCCAAATAGAGGATGAATATTATTTGAATACTTTTAGAGAAACTTCTCTATTGGTTAAATCATTAAGTGAAATAGCTCAGGTTCCTTTGATTGATAAGAATGGTATGCTTAGTAATGAGTCTTCTGTTACTTTAGCTAATACCCAAAAGATACTAAATAAAAACTTGTAATATGGGAAAGTCTGTTTCTGATTATATGAAGATAGCATGGAATGTATTTGGCAAAAAGGTAGTAAACCGTATGGTTTCTGAAAAAACTGCCTCTTTTGTCGGAGACATCTGCTCTAAATATCAGGTTGAGGTTAAGTATAAGGAAGATCTGATGTTTCGTATACGTAATATTGTTGCGTATTTGGTAAATTGTAGACTTGAGGGGGCACCTATAAACAATAAATATGTATCAGATCAAATTAAGGGTCCGATAGCTCACTCTTTAGCTAATGCAGCTGCATCGTCAAATGATTATGATAATATGATGGCTGATTTTGTTAATTGGCTTGATGACGAACAATTGGATGATATAGAAAAATGTCTGATAGAAATTGGACATAAAGAAGGTGTAGACTATATACAGCTTTTTAGAGAGATGTTTGCCGAAGTAAGAAGTAAGAAATGTTCTGAAATTGCTGATAAAAAATCTGATGAACATTACGACTCTTACGAAATTTTACCCGAGATGCAATGTGATAAAGGTATAAGCGATAATAAAGCAGGGTCAGAAAAGGATGATGATTTCGTTAACGAACTAACATCTTCGATAAATAAAAAGATGCGCTCCGTGTCAAATGGGAAGCCTGGTCCTGCACAGATGGTGGAGATGACCAAGTTCTTTATAGATAAATCTGCTGAAGTTGCAAAGTTCTGTGAGGAGCAGAGAACCAAGCGTGCAGAAATAAGAGCAAATGCACAAGTGGCGATACATCAAATAGATGCTGTAAGAGAGTTCTTGCAAAGCTATCTCGATAAGACGTTTGACGAACGACGCATGTTGTTTGCTAAGGAATTTGAAATTGTAGATAAATGTCTTGCCACAGGTAATGTTCAAGCTTTGGCTGTATCGTTGAATGCAATAACTGATCTGGCTAAATCAAGTCCTTTCAAAGCTCTTGCAGATATCAAGAGTGTGAAAAATGCCATAGAGAATCATAGTACGTTTGATATTTAAAACTCAAAAATAATATAGTTATGAAGTATTGGAAAATCGGAAGCCGTTGGCATGCTAAAGGGGCTAAAGAAAATAGTATTTTAGATGTCTTTTTGCAAAATGCTGTTGTTTTTGTAAAAGAAGTAAACACAGGTGGAAGAATGATGAATGATGTGAAAATCGGGGATATTATAGCAATCACAGATGGTGTTGACATAGTAGCAACTGCTAAAGTAAAAAGCTCTCCATCATATCTTAGAAATTATACTTTAAACTTACCACCACAGATATCGAGCTTTTTTGACTATCATGAAAATGAAAATGATGCAGTTGCTGTTAAGGTTGATTTGGTAAGAACAAACATAAAAATACCTTATCGTCAAGGAGCTTTTTGTGAAATATTAGATTCTGCATTACAATCACAACTTCCATAGGTTTATAAATTAAGAATAATGACAAAGAATTTTGATGAGATTCTGACTTCGATGTTAGAACAATTAGAAAATAATCCTGACCAGGATATTGATGTACTGGTTAAGGATGAGTGTGAGAAAATGGGAGTTTCGGAGGAAGGCAAGGCTTTGCTCTCCGAGACTAACGAGTATATTGATGGCTTTGCAGAGAAAATGGCTGCATTGCAAACGGCTAAGGAGGATGGAAAGTCTCGTAAGCAATGGATGCTTGAGGAGATGGACCGAATATTGGAGGGACGTGACGAGCAGGAGAAGGCTGAAATCGTTTCTGCCATTTCTGATGCTGGTGAGAATGTAAACAATGAAACTTTAACTAACGAGGAGGACTAAACTTATGAAATACACTGAGTTTAATGAAGATGCAGGGCGCAATGAGTTTGGTGCTCATTTGGAGAGTGAAAGCAGAAAGTATTCAGCCCTTCAATCCTTGTTGGCTGGTAAGCTGTTGGGAAAGGATGAGGTAGAGAGTCTTCGAGAGTTAAAGTTTGTTCAGCAATTCTTGGATTCCCCAATCGGTGATGCTTCTGAAGCAAAGTTGAAGAAGACTTTTGCTGCTGCCGTTATAATGGCACAAGAGCAGGGGACTTTGCCTTTCTCTCTTGCAGACAAAAGTCCAATAGCTATTGCAAGTGCCATTGATGAGGGATTAAATCGTGTTAAGTTTGCATACAAAGTATCGAAAGAGGAGCTTGATGTCGTTGAGGTGGCGGATAAGTTGATAGATGCTACAGTAGCTCGCGTGGTGACAGTTGCTGACAAAGTGATAGAGAGGGGAGTTTCTGTTGTTTTGGATAAACTTTGTAAAGTTATAGCCAAAGTTTATCCTCCTGCTGCAGTATTCGTTCCTGTTATCAAAGCGGCAGAGAAATATATAGTGCCTATTGCTAAGATGGCGGTAAGAAAGGGATTGTCTGTTGTGGCGGAAGGTGCGAAGTCTTTTATTCGCTCAACGGTTAAAACATTGATAAATGGGGTTAAGAAGTTTGTTTCTTGGTTGGTGAATTAAAAAACATTATTGGTTATGAGAATAATAGTAAAGGCGAAGCCTATACGAATAAGAATAAAGTCTGGTGGGGAAGAACACTCCTCAGTTGACTCTTTGCGCCAGAATCTCTGTGTGCAAGACTTGTGGCCATTGGTAAAAGACAAGCGGTTGTCAAGATGGTTGATGCAGTTGGGTGAAGTGGATTTGGCTCATGCGATAGATGCTTTGTCTGTAGGTCAACTTGATGTTTCTACATATTTTAAAATATTATTTCTCTTTTTTAAAGATGAATTGTATTCTCATTGCGTAATGGATTTATATGCTTTGGTTTCATACTGGCATGATAGTGAAATGAAGATGTCTAAAAATTATAAGTCATTGCTCAATTTTTTGTTAAGTCAGTATGAAGGTGCCAAATACTTATTTGACCACTATCCTAATGAGATTTCGGTTTCTGAGTGGTGGAACGTATTTTGCAAGTTCCAGAGCGATGAAGACCCTGATTTTTTGTTCGCACAAGGGAAATTGGCATTTGATGGCTTTACAAAAAGTGATGGCACAAAAATTAAGGATATAGTTCTTGCTGAAGGCTTGATAAAAAAGGCTGCGGATTTTCATAATCAAGAGGCTATTGATTTTATAAATTCTAATAAGTTCGTTGCCAAAAAGTTAACGATGTTGACTCCTGAGGCAAAAGTAAAGATTGATAGTCTAATTATTAGATGGAAAGAGGACAGATTGGGCTTTATAACCAAAAAGACTATTTACGATGAGGAGATTGTATGGAACGTCAAACAATTACTACAGGAATTTACATCTTTGTGGAAAACTTATTTCATTTTTAATGCGAAGGAGCTAAGAGAAGAGGCAGAAGCTAAATATGCTGAATTGGATGAATCGGATATCTTTTATAAGGAACGTAAGTTTGTGTTGGATTTAGTAAAATATTCTTGTAATGTGAAAACATCTGGCTTATTTGTGAAATTAGCAGAAGATTACCATTATCCTTTGGCACTCTATATGATTCGGATCACCAACAAAGGTGCATTGACAAAAAAAATGCAAAGTATGATACAGGATAATGTTTTGAATGATTATGGTTTGCAAAATAACATAGATGGATTTTGTTTTATCAATGCTAAGTTTGCTGATAGGCTAGCTTTTATAGTTGACCATTTGTTTACATATTAAGGCCTTGCAATATGAACAAGAAAGTAATAACGAATTTTCAAAAGATGATAGATGTCAATACACCTATCATCTATATAAACGACTATGATTTTGTACGTATAGACGAAATTATAGTTGAGATTGTGGGCAATAGCAAGGTGTTTGAATGGAATCCTGCAACAGGCACAACCAACTTTAAAACGAAAGAAAGTCAAGGCTTGGGAGAGAATGATACACTGGAGCAATTCTTGCGTGATAAATATACTGTTGATGTCAATCTAAAGGAAAAGTTCTTGGTGTTGAAGGATATTCAAGATTTTATTGAAGAGCCGGCAATCAAGTCATTGCTTCAGTTGATAGCTCAACGTAAGTTGTATGATAGAGATTATAATACAACAGTCATTATAGTTTCCTCTGTTCTTAAGATGCCACAAGAATTAGAGAAGTATGTGTCCTACTTGGATATTCCATTCCCTGAAGAAAATGAAATCAATCAGCTTATAGACGATCATGTAGAGGTGAACTGCTATGACAATTTCAAAGATGAGGACAGAAAGAAACTGATGCCATCTTTGAAGGGTATGACGAGCTTTGAGATAGATCGAATGCTTGATATGGCTATGAGTAGCAATGGTTCGTTGAGTGCAGAGGATACGGAGATGATTCTTCAGCAGAAGAAGGCGATGGTAAAGAAGTCTGGCTTGTTGGAATTGATTGACACTCCTGCGTCCTTGAAAGATATCGGTGGTTTGAATGCTTTGAAGGATTATCTGCAGAATAAGTCGAAAGTGATTACAGACTTGCCTAAAGCTCAGGAATTTGGCGTTTCAATACCTAAAGGTGTGTTTATCGTTGGTATGCCTGGTTGTGGAAAGTCGCTGTGTGCGAAAGCGTCGGCTGCATTGTTTAACACACCTTTGCTGAAGCTCGACATGGGCAGTATGATGGGAAAGTATGTGGGTGAGAGCGAAGGCAACTTGCGTAAGGCTATTAAAATTGCTGAGGCTGCTGCGCCTTGTGTGCTATGGATTGACGAGATTGAGAAAGCCTTTTCGGGTGTCGGTGGTAACAACGACATCATGACCCGTATGTTCGGCTATTTCCTTTCGTGGATGCAGGAGAAGACGAGTAGTGTTTATGTTATTGCAACAGCTAACAATGCTCATAATCTGCCTCCTGAGCTAAAACGTAAAGGTCGCTTTGATGAAATATTTTGTGTTAACTTGCCGGATAAAGATGAGCGAAAGAAAATCTTTGAGATTCATATTGGTAAAAAGAAGAAAAACCTTGGCGAAGCAGCATTGAATTCTGTCAGTCTGATAACCGAAGGTTTTAACGGTGCTGACATAGAGTCGGTGGTGAACGAAGCTGTTGAGAAGTGTTTCATAGACAGCTTGGATAATAAAGGCACAGCCTTTGATGAGAGACTCTTGAAGGACATCGTAAGTAAGACTGTAAGCATTAAAAAATCATGCAAGCAACAGATTGATGATATGAAGAAAGCATTCAAGGAGAATAACTTCAAGGATGCAACTACTGGTGGTATAACAACATAACAAATAAGCAATATGGCAAAGCATGAAAATAAAATATTGGATGAACTGAGACGAAGAGGCAAGATTTATGAAGATCCTGCTCCTGAAGTCGGAGGCTTTACTGGCTGGTTGATAAGCTTGTTTATCAAGAAAAAGTAAGCCTCATATACTTTTTTCTTGATGTTCTGTCACCATTTGACACACCTGTATAGTTACTTCGCAGCCGAAATCAAATGTATAACTATATAAGGTAAATTAACAAATATCTATGCTTTCACCTAGCAATATCTAAGCTTTCTTTTTACCAAAACTATGCTGTATGATCAGTAAATTGACGATTTGTGTTAGCAAATAGTGAAGTAAAACGCTTCGAAGACCCCGAATTCCAAGCCAAAAACCAATTATTTTCAGTTATGAACCATTATGAACTTGTATGATTCAAAAATAATCAATACCTTTGACTCGAATTTCATTCATCGACTATATAAAACCTAAACATATCACCCCATGACAAAACTTTTCAGAGTAATGCCAAAGTGCATCAAATGCAGCGACGTTATAGGTCTTACTCCTGGTATTGTTTGTGATTTCACTATAGTTTACACTTCTTTCTATAATGGAGCCAGAGGGGTGTAATAGGTATATATAAGCATAGGTGCTTTTGATTATAAGAAAGCATATTGCAACATATTAAGCATTAAAATACAAATTTAATATTTTTAATTATGGTAACAGTAAGAACAAAGAAAGAGTTAATAAAAGCTATTGAAACTGGTGAAAAGAAAATCAAAATAGATTCACTGGAGTTATATGCAGCATGTAAGTTGGCAGAATCCTATGATACAGTTTCTGGTCTTTTAAAACACTTTGCGATTACCAATCTTTTTAGTATAATTGGATCTGTTGGAACAATGAATATTGTTGCTGGTGGAACTGTTGTAGCTATAACAATTTCGGTTAGTGTATTGGTAGCAGCAATTGCAATTATTGGAATATTAAAAGGTCGAAGAGTAAACATTAAATGTAAAGGATACGGAACAGAAGGAGAGATTGAAATTGGATAAAACTTTCAAGCCTCTTTATTGGTATCCTATTAAATGTGCTAATAACTTTCCGTAGTCGTGGCGATATTTTATTCCGAGTAGCATTCTGTTTAGAATTTAAGAACTTCAAACTACTGATAATTCGATAAAAATACAGTTTTTTGTAATTTTTTTTGAAGGTATGTCACGTTCTGTCACACCTATATGGTAACTTTGCAATCGAAACCAATAAACAAAGCAATATGGATAATCGAATGAAATTCTATTGTTGGGTAATCCCGCTACTGATGCGCAAGCGTCTCACTTTCGAGGAGATTGCCAATGAATGGCGAGATTGCTATAACAATATAGATGGGACGGAACTTGACAAACGCACGTTTCATCGCTACAGAGATACGATAGAGTCGCTTTTCGGAATCTCGGTGGAGTGTAACAAGAGCGATGGCTATCGCTACTATGTGAAGCGGAACGCCATTACGAATAATGACGTTACGGAGTGGATGCTCAGTTCTTTGCGTATAACATCGCTTGCAGAGCAACTGAAATATCATAATAAGGTGATGCTTGACACTCCGCCTTATAATACGGAGTTTCTCGATGACATTCTGAGAGCGATAGACAAGCATTATCTCCTGAAATTCAAGTATATCTCGGCTTACGGTGTGGAGAGCGACGTAGAGTTGCAACCTGCCTTCGTCAGATTCTACAAGCAGAGATGGTATGTGATAGGAGTGGTGGATGGAGAGAAGGTGCGCTGTTTGCCATTTGACCGTATCAGTTTTCTGCAAGTGATATGTGAGAAGCATCCATTGTCAGCGGAGATGAAGAATCTGCTGACACCGGACATCTATTATGCTGACTGCTTTGGCATCTATCGCATGGAGAATGTGAAGCCCGAAAAGATTCGCATCCGTGCATTCTATCCGGAATATAATCTGATAGAGGAAGTACCACTACATGAGAGTCAGGAGATGGTGAAGAAATCGGACGACGATATGTTCAGAGAATATACTCTTACCGTTCGCCCAAGTCGTGATTTCCTGCAGGAATTGCTGTGGCATGGTAGGAATATCATCGTGCTGCAACCAGAAAGTCTAAAACAAGAAATGATTGGCATTCTGAAGGATATGGCTCAAAGCTATGAGACTGGGGAATGCCTGAATGGAGAAGAATAACAAAAACTTTTCGCTTATGTTAAGAGGAACAAGAACTTTTATATGTGATAACTGCGGACACAAATTTAAGGGAGGTGACTTTGAATGGAATTGCACAGCTTTTTCAGCTCCGTTGAAATGCCCAAAGTGCGGTAGTTTTCATACTTATCCGTACAGCTCCTCTGGAGATATCTTCGGATGGATTTTCGGAAGTGATAAGTCCATATATGAAGATATATGGAAAACGATGGACGAACAACATAATAATATAGACAATGAGTAAGCTATTCTTTCAGCCTTTCGTTGGCGCGAGTTACGTCAATGGAGGAATGTTTGGCAAGCGCATCATGGTGCTCGGTGAGAGTCACTATTGCGACGAGGGATGCGCGGACTGCGGTGACTGCCAGTTGCATCGCGACTGCATAGGATTTACGCAGAACGTCATCAGAAATTATCTCGATGAAGGCAATGATCGAGAGAACTGGATGCGCACTTTCGTGAAATTCGAGCGCTCGCTTGTGGGAATGGAGACGGATTGGGCTATGAGACGCAGAATATGGGATTCAGTCCTCTTCTTCAATTACTTGCAAGTGGCGATGGGTGGTCCTCGTGAGGCTGGCACTTCTGAGGAATACTCCGAGGCAGCCGATGCTCTTTTCGATGTGATGGACAAGTATCAGCCTGAGTATCTCATCGCTTGGGGCAACCGACTTTGGGACAAACTGCCTGGTGACCGCTGGGAGAATGGTGAGGACATTGTGGTTGACGGTTATCGTGTGGCTACGGGTTCTTATCTCTTGAGCAATGGCAGACGTGTCAGGGTGATGGCTGTAAATCATCCTTCAGTCGGTTATTCCTGGGATTACTGGCATCGAGTGATACGGATATTCTTAGGATGACTTGGACTTCTCTGAGGTTTGTTGTCTGGTTGTTTTGTTGTCTGGTTGTTTTGTTGTAATTACAAACTCAGTCAGACGGTATAGGTACTGTCTTCCAGACAGTTGCCTTGCTCGTCGGTTGTAATCCCGAGACTTTGTCCCGGGTTACTCTCGCTTTGCTCGGTAATGTCTTCCAGACATAACTTGTTGTTTTGTTGTCTGGTTGTTTTGTTGTCTGGTTGTTTTGTTGTCTGGTTGTTTTGTGGATAGCATTGCTTATACATTCAACAAAATCACAAAACAACTAAACAACAAAACAACTAAACAACAATACAGAGTTGAAATGAGAGTCTGAGCAGTTAGTGTCCTCTATTGGAAAGAAAATATAACTATTAAGGTGGGTTCTATTAATTCCCACCGTCAAATAATAATTTTCTGGGTTTTGACGTTTTGTCATCTTTTGGTTTCTTTTCGGTTCCAATCGTAAGTCTCATTGGTCACGTAGCCCGCTACGCTCCCTCTTCAACTTACAATTTGAACTCGAAAATAAATCCAAAATATGACAAAGCGAATTAATAGAACCCACCTTAAAAGAAAGAAAACTATGAACGGTCAAAAAGTAACATCCTTAGTGTTGATGGGTTTAGCATTGTTATATGATGTCAGTCCTGTAGATATCATTCCAGACATTCCAGTGGTGGGATGGATTGACGATTTCATCATCACGGCTTCGGCTGGACTCAACTGTATAGAGAAATTCTCAGAAGATACCAGTAAGACACTTGCCACTATAGCCAAGACGTTGAAATGGGGAATGATTATAATTGGTGGCATTCTCATTCTCATCGTAGTGCTTCTTGCTGGACTAATCATCAAGTTGTTCTCATAATCAGGAGGACATGCTATGCGTACCATTTTGATAATACTAATCGGACTGCTGACAATGACAGCCAGCAGTTCAAACTCAGATAAAGAAAAACCTATGGAGAAATGTTACTGTGAATATTGCGGAAAGCAGTTTCCTGACGTGCGACAGTTAGTTTCTGCGCCTTGTGCCTATCATCCTGACGGACCAAATCGGGGAAAGCATAAGTTATACCAAGGACGTACCACGCCTCCTTTCACCTGCAAATACTGTGGCAACAAATTCTCTTCGCTCATGCAGATGGTGACCGCACCATGCCCTTATCATCCTAAAGGGACGAATAAAGGCAAACATGCTCCTACATTAAGTAGGTAATTCTGATCACCTACTTATAAAAATATCTGAAGAATCAATGAATATACCAAAATTACCAATATCTCTCGTACTTAGTTCCGGTGGGGCAAAAGGTTATGCACATATAGGAGCGATAAAAGCAATAGAGGAATCCGGATACATCATCACCTCCATTGCCGGAACCTCTATGGGCGCCTTGGTGGGTGGACTATATGCCGCTGGCAAACTCGACGAAGCTTATGAATGGCTGAAGACCATCGACTCATGGGAAGTATTCAAGATGTCTGATCTTCACAATGTTTCGATGCAAGGCTTGCTGAATGGTGATTACATCTTCGATCGCTTGCGAGGCTTTATTGGCGATGTGCTGATAGAAGATTTACCCATCGATTATTGCGCCATTGCCACAAACATTGACAATGGCAATGAAGTGGTAATCCGTAAAGGTCCGCTTCTTGAAGCTATTCGTATGTCAGTATCAATGCCGGTATTGTTTGCTCCTTATAAGAAGAATGGGCATAGATACGTGGATGGCGGATTGACCAACGGTCTTCCGATCAATCGCGTGGTGAGGCATAAAGGCGACAAATTGATTGCCATCGACCTTGACACATACGGCACTAATAGCGTGAAGGATATGGAACAGGAAATCACATCCACATTCTTTTCAGAGAAAGACGCCACACGCGTTGTGACAAATGCTATGTTGTCTTTTACACGAGGACATTCCATCTTTGATACAGGACTCGGCGTAGCTACAGGACTCGCTACTCCGTTGATTTCTAATTTTGTGAAGAATTCGTTCTCTTCTTCTTCTGGCAGCAATCTGTTTCGCATATTCTTTAATTCCTTCTATATAGCTTTGAGACAGAACAAGATAGCTATGCGCAATGCCATAAAGCCGGATTATTATATCAATATAGACGTCAAGGGCAACAACACATTCAGCTTCACCAATGCTGAGGAAATCCACGATTTAGGCTACAGGCAGGTGAAAAACGCTCTTGCTGGAAATGGATTTACACAACTATAAGTACGTATTAAGGTGGTTATGCGGTGCATATCGACTGAACGAGTTTGCGCATTTTCCCCATGTGCAAGTCAGTTTTCCGTGTTTTCGTGATTGAATCTCATGGATTTTGATTACCTTTGCATTTTATATCCAATGGAGAAGTGACGCAAGAAGAAACCGTGATAAGTGGTTGATATCATTTTTGCGCGTTTTTCATAATAAGCACAAGAGAAGTAAAGATATGATCACAGTTGATGGATTGACCGTCGAGTTTGGCGGCACCACCTTATTCAAAGACATTTCCTTCCAGATAAATGAGAAGGACCGTATAGCCCTAATGGGTAAGAATGGCGCAGGCAAGAGCACTCTGCTGAAGATAATAGCCGGTGTGCGCACAGCCACGCGAGGCACCGTCTCAGCGCCAAAAGACTGCGTTATCGCCTATCTGCCACAGCATCTTATGACAGAAGACGGACGCACCGTGTTCGAAGAGACCTGCCAGGCTTTTGCTCATCTCCATGAGATACAGGCAGAGATTGATCGCATCAATAATGAGTTGACTACCCGTACCGACTATGAGAGCGATGAATATATGCAGCTCATAGAGAAGGTGTCCTCGCTTTCAGAGAAATTCTATGCTATAGACATGACGCATTTCGAGGAAGATGTGGAGAAGACACTGCTCGGACTCGGTTTTGAGCGCTCGGATTTCGACCGTCCTACCAGTGAGTTCTCTGGAGGTTGGCGTATGCGTATCGAGCTTGCCAAGCTGCTTCTCAAATCGCCTGACGTATTGCTTCTTGACGAGCCAACAAACCATCTCGACATAGAATCCATCGGTTGGCTCGAAGATTTCATCTGTAATAGTTCGAAAGCCGTGGTCGTAATCAGCCACGACCGTAAATTCGTGGATGATATTACCACTCGTACCATTGAGGTGACGATGGGCAGAATCTACGACTATAAAGCCACATATAGCCATTATCTGGAACTGCGTAAGGAACGTCGCGAGCAACAGATGAAGCAATATGAGGAACAGCAGAAGATGATAGCCGAGACGAAAGATTTCATCGAACGCTTCAAAGGAACGTATTCCAAGACCTTCCAGGTGCAGAGTAGAGTGAAGATGCTCGAAAAGCTTCAGCTCATAGAGGTGGATGAAGAAGATACCAGTCACCTTCGACTTAAGTTTCCGCCAAGTCCACGAAGCGGTGCTTACCCAGTGCAGATGAGTGATGTGGCAATGTCTTTCGATGATAAACAGATATTCAGCGGAGTAAACCTCACTGTGGAGCGTGGCGATAAGATAGCCTTCGTAGGACGTAATGGTGAGGGTAAATCCACATTGGTGAAGTGCATCATGGGTCAACTGCAAAATGAAGGTAAGCTCGAACTGGGACACAACGTGCAGATAGGCTATTTCGCTCAAAACCAAGCCTCCCTGCTTGATGGAGACCTCACCGTATTCCAGACTATAGACGATGTGGCGAAAGGCGAGGTGCGCAATAAGATACGCGACCTTCTCGGAGCCTTTATGTTTGGTGGAGAAGATTCCACAAAGAAAGTCAAAGTGCTTTCAGGTGGTGAACGCACACGTCTTGCAATTCTCAAACTGTTGCTGGAGCCTGTCAACCTTCTTATCCTCGACGAGCCAACAAACCATCTTGACCTCAAGACGAAGGACGTGCTCAAGCAGGCGCTTCTCGACTTCGACGGTACGCTTGTCGTAGTCAGTCACGATCGTGATTTCCTCGATGGCCTTGTCAGCAAGGTATATGAGTTTGGTCACGGCAGGGTACGTGAGCATTTGTGTGGTATTTATGAGTTTCTGGAGTCAAAAAAGATGGAAAGTCTTCAGGAGTTGGAGAAGAAATAGTATTTTGGGGGTTGTTTTGTTGTTTGGTGAATTTGTTGTTTAGTTGATAGTAAAACTACAAGCGAATACTACAAACAACAAAACAACCGATTCCCTCCAACCATCCCGCTACTGTGCCAACGGCTTAAAAAAATAAAAAACAACCCCGACAGCAAATAAACATCGAAAAAAACACAATAATAACTAACCGAAACCAACAACAAAACCCGCTGGAACCCCAATATTTACACTATTATTTACCATAAACAATCCATTATGAACCAATGTGAACTTGTTTGATTGAAATAAAATATGTAACTTTGCACAATATTTCACATATCCTTAGATTAATACTCGACTTATGCTCATCTATAAATCTCAATATATAATAGCATTTTGCCTGCTCCTCTTAGCCTGCACATCTGGAGGAGAGGGGACTGAAACTGACCCTATCCAGCCATCCCAACCAGAAGAGACCAGACCGAAAATGCCGATAAATATCAGCACTACGATAACTCGTGCTACGGAAACGGCATTCGAGAATGGCGACCAGATAGGACTCTATGTGGTCAATCGTAAAGCAGATGGGTCTTCCCAGCCTCTTTTGTCTTCAGGAAATCATGTCGATAACATGCTTTTCACCTACTCTAATGGTTGGGCTCCAGCCACTCCGATATACTGGAAGGATGAGAATACTCATTCTGATTTCTATCTTTACTATCCTTATCAGAAGTCACTTTCAAGTGTCAACGCTATGGTTTTCGAGCTAAATGCCAATCAAAGTAATGCGCAGGATTACAAGAGTGGCGACCTTTTGATAGGCTCTTCTCTCAATGTTACCCCTACCAAGGAAGCCGTAAACATCGAGGCAAATCATGCAATGAGCCTGGTAGAGATAATGCTAAAGCCAGGAAATGGATTTACAGAATCTTCTCTTTCTACATCTAAAGTTTCACTTAGGCTAAATGGTCTTAAGACCTTGGCAACAGTAGATTTAGCATCCTCCAATGTCATGGCGATAGGACCTGCCACTACGGTCATTCCTTACAAGGACGGCGATAAGTATAGAGCCATAGTAGTACCGCAACAGGTGGCGCAGTCCGACCTTATTACCGTCGATGTAGATGGAAGCGAATACAAACTCTCAAAATCCCTCACATTCGTTAGCGGCAAGCGTTACACGTTTACCGTCACCATTGCCAAGTCAAGCAGTGGAATAAATGTATCTATAGGATCATGGTCAGATGATGGCATCGACTATGGAGGTACTGCTAATTGATAATTAGGCAATCAAAATAATTCTATTCATATACTTAGATAATGTCCAGATAATCAAAAACAGGACTATGAACAAGAAATACATCAAGTCATTATTATATCCGATAGCATTGGTATTTAGCCTTATAATTGCAGGATGCGCTGATGAACTGTTTGACGAAAGCAACGGACAACAGGGCAAAGACCGCATCGAAATCTCAGGCGATATTGACCAACTTCCGATTACCCGCGTCAATGACAACGGCTTCTGTGATGGCGACTATATGGGCGTCTATATCGTAGATTATAAAGGAGGTACACCAGGGACGTTGCAAGTGCGAGGCAATAGGGGCGACAATGTGCGTTATACTTTTGACGAGGCGAATTATAAATGGGTGCCAGCATACGATGTCTATTGGAAGGACAAGCACACATATATCGATGTATATGGATATTATCCATTTGCAAGTCCGGAGAGTATTGGCGACTATCAGTTTGAGGTGCAGCGCGATCAAAACCGTCCTGCAGAGAATGGCATCCTTGGTGGTTATGAGGCGAGCGACTTTCTATGGGGCAGGCTCACAGACATAGCACCGACTTCCAATACCATTCGTCTGCTCTTGAAGCATAGAATGTCAAATGCCTGTGTCACTTTAGTGGAAGGTGAAGGCTTTGCTGAAGGCGAATGGGCAAGCACAGAGAAAAGTGTGCTCACTGCCAACGTGGCGCGAAAGGCAAGCATAAATCTGTCAGACGGAACGGTGAAAGTGGCAGGAGAAGTGGAGCAGACGGCGACAATACCTTCACATACAGGCGATGAATGGCGCACTATCGTGGTGCCACAGACTGTAAGTGCGGGTACGACGCTTTTCAGCATCACCATAGGAGGCTTGCCATATAAATTCACTAAGAGTGAGAACTTGACCTATGTGGCAGGCAAAATGATGAAATTCGGCATTAAAGTAGATAAGAAAGCCGGCAGTGGACAATACAAACTGACGCTTATCAGCGAAAGCATTACGCCGTGGGAGAATGACCTTGTCAGCCATAATGCCACGGCAAAGGAGTATGTAATCATCAATTCCACGCCAGGCGGACTCAAGAAAGCTATCATTGCTGCCAACAAAGACTACACAAAGATAAGAAATCTGAAGATAACAGGCAAGATAGATGCCCGTGACTTTTATTTCATGCGAGACTCCATGTCGCGCCTTTCTGCTCTGAATATGAAGAATGTGCGCATCAAGGGATGGGGAAAAGCCGTGATAGAACGCTTTGAAAATGAGGACGACCAGATACCTGCCGATGCCTTTCATCTGGAATCTCAAGGCACAGGAAGCAGAACTTTAACACGATTGGTTCTTCCTGATACACTGAGATCTATAGCTTCGAGCGCCTTTCATGGTTGTAGTTATCTCTCTGGCTCTTTGGTGATTCCAGAAGGAGTTGTGGAAATCCAAAGAGGTGCATTCCATGATTGTAATGGACTAAACGGCACTTTGACCCTTCCTTCCACCCTTCGCAAGCTCGGAAATATGGGACCTGATGATACACAAGACGAAGGTACTGACTATTGTAAGGGTGTATTCCAGGGATGTCCTAATCTCACTGGAAATCTTGTCTTGCCAGAAAATCTCGAATTGATAAGGGGATATTGTTTTCAAGGTTGTAAAGGTTTCTATGGGGAATTGAGACTTCCAGAGAAATTGAAAAGAATAGGTCAATGCGCTTTCAGCGGATGTTCTGGTCTCACGGGTTCTCTTACTATTCCGCAAAGTTTCTCGGCAATTCCTTCCGAGGCCTTCAAAGAGTGTGGTTTTGACGGAACTCTTACCCTTCACGATGGCATTACAAATATTGGTAATGACGCATTTGCCTGGTGTCATTTCAAGGGCGAACTGCATTTGCCTAAGTATCTGCATACTATAGCCTACAATGCGTTCCGCAATAATGATTTCTCCAGCAATCTGGTATTGCCTTCCACTGTTACCCATATTGGTGACAACGCCTTTGAAAACAACTGGCGACTGACTGGTATTCTCGAAATTCCAGAAGATGTAGAAAGCATCGGAAATAGAGCTTTCGCTAATTGCAGAATGTTGGAAGGAATATTATTTCATGAGACTATAGAGACTATTCATCGTGAAGCCTTTAGCGGATGTTTCGGTATAGGGTCTATAATTTGTGAAGGCACTATGCCAGCATATATTGAGAATAATGCTTTTGACGGTGTGCCAAAGGATAATTTTACGCTGGAGGTGCCTGAGAGATCCATACCACTTTACCAGACTTCTAATGGTTGGCGTGACTTCAAACGCATCGCAGCGCATCACGAACTGGTGTGTCGTCCATCCGTGGCTTGTGCTCTCAATACGGAGCATAAGCAGACCCTCGTGATAAATGCTGAAGGAGAATGGGACATAGAGAGCAAGCCAGGCTGGTGTGAGGTATATCCTGATCATGGTAAAAACAAGACCGAGGTGACACTGACCATCAAGGCTATGCCAAAAGGTAGTGACGACCGCAGGGGAAAGGTGGTCTTCCATCTCAAGAATAAGGACTATACTCATGCCTGCAATGTCAGCCAATCCAATTATGAATATGGTGAAGACCAATGGATTACGTTGCAGAAGGCAAAGAGAGGCAATAATGGTGGCATAAACATCGTATTGCTCGGTGACGGCTTTAATGCAAGCGACATCGCGAGTGGAGATTACCTGAAACATATTAAAGAAGAGGTGGAGTATTTCTTCGGTATTGAGCCTTACAAGACCTATCGTGATTATTTCAATGTCTATACAGCCGTTCCGCTCTCCACAGAGTCAGGCGTTGGCACGGTGAATACGATACGCTATAATCGTTTCAAGACCACATTCACTGGTGGGGTAGGGCTGAGAGCTGACTATGATGAGATATTCGACTATGTATTAGGCGCACCGACAGTAAACAAGGAAAACCTCAATCAGACCCTAATTATCATAGTGCCAAACTCCACTGATTACGGTGGCATCTGCCAGATGTGGGAAAGTGGCGCCGCAATAGCATTCTGCCCACTAAGTACTTATGGCTATCCTCTTGACACGCGTGGCGTAGTGCAGCATGAAGCTGGCGGACATGGCTTTGGCAAACTCGCTGACGAATATATCTATCACAATGCTTTCATTGATGCTTGCGGTTGCACTTGCTGTCCTCATGCAGATGAGTTGCGATATTATCTTTCCTTGGGCTGGTATGAAAATCTCTCTTTGACCAGCAAGATGCACAATGTGGGGTGGAGTCATTTCATCTTTGATGATCGCTATAGTGACATCGTGGATGTCTATGAAGGTGGTTTTATGCATAGTCGCGGAGTGTTCAGATCAGAGCAAAACTCCTGCATGAACAATGATATTCCTTACTATAGTACCATAAGTCGCGAGAGCATAGTAAAGCGAATTAAGCGTTATGCTGGCGAGACTTACTCTTTCGAGGACTTCGTCAAGCATGACTCCCGTGATGCCGGCACCGTGACAAGGAGCGTGGACGTGAATGATAAGCGCACCGCGCACACTTACCAAAATGCGCCTGTCATCCATAAAGGTAATCCGTTGAAAAGGTTAAAGGCGAAGTCCAAGCGTCACTAAAGCTACTATATAGTCATGATTGCATAAGTGGGTAATCAAGTCATTCTGATTACCACTTATCTAATACAGGTGTAAAACCAACAGAAGAAAAGTATGAACAAACTACTTATAATAAGTTTTATCTCCGTTCTGACCACGTCATTGCTTGCTTCTTGCAGTGATGATGCAGAGCCACAATATAAGGATGCTAAATCCACGCCGATGACATTCCGTGTCTCCCATCCTGCTCAGACACGTGCTACATCGTCTGACTTTGAGGCAGGTGATTGTATCGGACTCTATGTGGCTTCTGCGGATAAGCCTTTGGAGATTGGAGGCAACCTTGTCAATAATGAGGCTCTGTCATTCAATGGCAGGGAATGGACTGCAGACCGTTTTCTCTTTTGGGATGAGGGCACTTACAATGCCTTTGCATATTATCCTTATATAAAGAAGCTTAGCAACATCGAAGACCAGCCTTTTAGCGTGGCAATAGACCAAAGCACTAAGAAGACTGCGACGTCATTAGGTGGCTATGAGGCAAGCGATTTGCTCTTCGCAACTGCTAAGGGTGTCAAGGCGTCTGCTTCTCCTATCAGCCTGAACTTCAAGCATATCATGAGTAAACTTACCATTCGCTTGATAAAAGGTGAGGACTTTGATGGTGAAATGCCAAAGACTGCTGTAGTGTATGTTCATAGTACAGTTCCTACTGCCACTATAGATTTGCAGGCTGGTGTTGTAACACGTGATGTAAAGGGTATTAGAAAGACCATTATAGCGCATCAGGATGAAGACGATACGTATTCTGCCATCATTGTTCCGCAACGTATTGACAACAGGATGCCACTCATTGAGGTGGAGATGAAGGGAGTGAGTTATTTCTTTGAGAGTAAGTTTCTGTTCAAGCCTGGCATAGAGCATCTGATCAATCTCATCATATCCGATAATCCTGACAAGGTGAAGATAAATATCGGAGGTGAGAAAGTAAATTTGGACTAACAAAAAAATGGTGGGTCATTAAGTAGTTATCAATGAATAAACTAACATATATCTTATCATTCCTTGTGCTGATACTGTCAGTTTGGGTCATTATCTTATGGATGAAACCTTCTGCGACAGACAAAAATGTGGCTTCGGAGGCACGCTATGGGGTCATAGAAGGACTGCAACTGGTGGAGCAGACCATGCTGAATGGAGGCAAACAGTATTTCGTGGAAGATGCTAAGGGCGACATAATCTTTCGCGTTCCGCTGAGTGGATGCTTGCTCGATACGCATTTTCGCAATGGCAAACTGCGATTTAGGGAAATGGCTACAGGGCGTGAAGGATATATAGATAAGTCTGGCAATATCTCTTTCTTGTCCACTGCCGAGCACGTAAGCCAGCAGGAAATGGCAACGCAAGAAGGCAAAGTGGCAAAAGTCGCTCCTGAGACAGAGGGCGTTAGCAATTCTCAGGCCCAGTCTTCGTCCAATCGGAAAGAGGTGAAACTTCCGCAGACGGACATCCGAAAGCTGGCAAGAAGTAATCCATTCTATGCCGAAGCTACAAAGATAATCAATGGAAAGCTTTCTGATACCGACGCTTCCCGCCGTAAGCAGATACTCAATTATTGCGAGCATTTCCGAACTGCATACACCACAAAGGATATAGATTTCCTTTGGCAGGTGTTTAGTGACGAGGCATTGATAATAGTAGGCAATATTGTAAGACCGTCAAGAGATGGCGAAATCCCAAAGGCTGACGGCAGAGTAAACTATGCGATACATTCCAAGCACGAGTATCTGTCGCGCCTTTCCAAAGTCTTTGCCGGCAATAAGAAAGTGTATGTGAGATTCTCTGATTTCCGCATCATGCGCCATCCCACAATGGATGGTATTTATGGAGTCACGCTTCGCCAGCGTTATCAGAGCGATCGCTATGCCGATGATGGCTATCTGTTTCTGCTATGGGACTTCCGTAATCCTTCCATGCCCTTGATTCATGTTCGCACATGGCAACCTTCATCCACTGTGGGAAGCGCTGACGAGGTGATAGGAATCTCCGACTTTAATCTTGAATAGCATATATGAAGAGTAGTAAGCAAGTCATAAGAATAGTTTTGCATACGCTCCGCAAGGCAATGCTCTGTGTGGCGTATGTGATAGCCTTGTCTTGTATTTCCATTTTCGAAGCTAATGCTTTCTGTTTCTCTACTGAGCAAGAGAAGCCTGACAGCACCTTCTCTGTCGAGAGTTTCAAGCAGTTGCCCAGCGATGTAAGCGCATTCATCGATGTCGTCCGCGATCTCAATGGTGAGGCTTGCGCTCTCGTGAAAGTGGTGGCTCCGAGTGAGTTTGCTTTCTCCTCTCCTCTTGGAATCGTGAAGCGACGCGACGAGGTGGGCGAGATATGGCTCTACCTGCCCAAAGGCTCTAAATCCATTACGCTCAAGCATCCGCAGTGGGGAGTGATGCGCGACTATCAGTTTGGTTCTAAACTCGAAAGCCGAATGACCTATGAGATGCGCCTCCGTTTGCCTGAAGCAAAGTTGGTGGAGAGGCATGACACTATCGTCTTTACCAAAACGGTCGTGGATACCGTCGTCGTAGCTCCGACAAGGCAGTTAAGGCAACTGCATGGTTATGCCTTGCTGACTGCCTCAATGCACACCGATGGACCTTCTTGGGGCTGCTTTGCTGCTATCATGCGCCAGCACGGCGTCTATTTCCATGCCAGCACCAATCTGCATTCTTCTCCTGAGACTATAGGTAATTGCGATCGTGACGGCTATCGCCCAAACATTAGCAATAAGCCTTACTATTCTGGGGAAACCCAGACGTCAGAATATTCTTTGACTATTGGCGCAATACATCGGATTAACGGTAAGTGGAATATTTTTGAAGGTATAGGCTATGGTAGTCAGATTACGTCCTGGCAACTTGCAGATAGTGAAGGTGGCGGTTGGCTTCAGAATGAAGGACTGACCGATAAGGGTTTTGCCGCCGAGGTAGGTGTCATCGTCACAGTAGGAAAGCTTAATATCAGCGCGTCTGCTCTGACTATTGCTGGAAAGCAATGGCAGGCTGGCATTGGTGTCGGTATCTGTTTTGGTAAAACAGGATTATTGACCAAACTACGCAAGCATAAGAAAAATGTCAAACTCAAAGAAGCGAGCAATGAATAAACGCATATTATATATTTACAGCCTTGTCGTTGCCGTCTTATACTCTTGCTCCAGTGACAAGCCCGACAATTTCGAGCCACGTCTCTTGACATTGTCTGCTTCGGATATTAGTCGCACCGAGGCAACGCTCCATGGCAAGTGCTTTACAGACAAAGGTGTCGTAAAGCCAAAACTATGGTTTCGCTTCGGCAATGACGCGAGCATGAATGTCAAGCAGGATGCCACTGCTGAACATGATGATAGTGTCTCCCTGCATCTGTCAGGGCTAACTGCCGGCACTACCTATTATTATATGCTTCAGGGCAGTAATGGCACTGCCTCTTTATCTGGTGAAATGCTCAATTTTACCACCGCTCCCAACCATCGCCCTACCGTCGGTAAAGCGGAGATATTAAGCAGCGGTCCGATGAGCGTGATTGTGGGCTACGGCATTGTCGATAATGGGGGAGACCCTGTGACTCTCAATGGCTGTCGCATATATTGCACGGAGAGCAATGGAGATAACGAGGTCAGAACATTTGTACAGTCAGAAGGAACTGATAAAAATGGACTTTACAGACTGCGTATTGATGGGCTGTCGCCTAATACTTCATATTGCCTGACACCGTATGCTACAAACAAAAATGGGGAAGCAGAGGGCGAGGAACTCCGTTTCACCACCTCTTCGGCTGTCGTGCTTGGCGAACCGGGCTGTTTATCCACTCTTATTGGTGAGGATAAATATAAATATTCCAGCATCACATTGGCTGGACCGCTCAATGGCGATGACCTTCGCATGCTCCGAATGATGGCTGGACGCGACATCAATGGCAATGTCACGGAAGGCATTCTTGCCGATATTGACATTGCCGGCGCAAGTATAGTGGCTGGCGGTGGGGAATATGGTGAATCCAGAGTGACGGAAGAGGGAGTGATAGGAACCGGACTTTTCCGCTCGTGCCAGAATCTGAAACATATCAGCCTGCCAATGACTGCCGTAAAGATAGAGAAAGATGCCTTTGCTGATTGCTCCTCTCTTCGCAGTCTCTCAGTTCCTGCTTCCGTCGTGGAGATAACGCCATCAGCTGGTTGCACTTCGCTGGAGAGCATTGATGTCTCGCCTGCCAATGTCAGTTACTCGTGCAGCGATGGCGTACTGATGAGCATTGATGGCAGGAAGATACTGTGGTTTCCGATGGGAAAGAAGGGCGAATTCGTACTGCCTGCCACTGTAGAGTCTCTCGGCAACTATGCTTTCCGTGATTGCAGCATTGAGAAAATTGTCCTGCCTGAAGGATTAACCCAATTAGGGCAGTGCATATTCTATGATAGTAAGGTGAAGGAAGTGGTCCTCCCGAACGATATGGAGCAATTACCCACCGGAACATTCCAGAATTGTAACCACTTGAAGATTGTGCGCATCGGAGCGAAAATGAAATTGCTCTCCGAATATGCCTTTGACGGATGCCAGCTCTCCGACCTCTATGTCAGCGCTAATATGCCTCCTGTATGCTATAAGACGACATTCTCCACTTCTGGCATTGACTTCACCAAGACCTGTCGTCTGCACGTGCCAAATGGCAGAAAAGCATATTATAGGGCTGACTTACAATGGAAAGTGTTTCAGAATATAATAGATGACTTATAAGTAAAACTTTATAAAGAAATGAATATGAGCACACCAGAAATAGAAGAACTGAAAAAATATATACAAAAGAAATTCGGCAAACAGCTCAAGACCACGACCGACTTTGAAGAGTTTTCCTTGCATATAGGTAAGACTGATTCGTCAGTGTCCGCTTCCACATTGAAGCGACTCTTCGGCTATGTAGGCGATTCACACAAACCGCGTGTGCAGACTCTCAATCTGCTTGCGAAATATATTGGTCACTACGATTTCGACACGTTCGTGGAATGGCTTAAACGCAGTTCCTACTACAACTCTTCGTTTTTTCAAGCTGGACAAATCGTCAGTAGCGAATTGCAGCAAGGCGATAGGGTAGAGATAGGATGGGCGCCAAATCGTATGCTTCTGCTGGATTATCTCGGCAATAGCACTTATCGCGTCCTCGAGTCGCACAACAGCAAAGTGCAGCCTGACGACCGCTTCATCACTGGTTGCTTTATCAAGGGCAGTCCTCTCTACCTCCCATTCATAGAGCGACAAGGCAAACGCACAGCCCCATTCGTGGCAGGAAGAAACGGCGGATTGACCATAATAACCGTAGATAAAAAGCAATAACATCCCGCCACTGTGCCAACGGCTTTCACCGTTGGTTACCAACAACACCCTCCCGTATGAAAGAAGATACCCAACAATCCACCTCAGGCTATGTGATAGACATAAACACCGAAGCAGGCTTAATCACAGGCAGGCAGGACGGCAGTTTCACCAATATAGCCGAATGCTACGTCTCAAATACAGGCTTTGCACGTCTCTTCACTGCCGTAAGATATGGCAAGCGTTACGTACTCAAATGCCTGAAGCCCGATTTTATGCTTACTCCTGTATATCGTCAGGCACTCATGAAGGAGTTCGAAATCGGTTTTCAGCTCGATCATCCCAATATATGCCGCACCATTAGTTTTGAGACCGTAGGCGAACTGGGCGACTGTATCGTAATGGAGTATATAGATGGCGAGTCGCTGGAGTCTCTTATGTCTAAAGGCAGCATCACCGACAGCATGGCGCGCAAGATAGCCAACGGGCTCCTTGACGCTTTGGAATATTTGCATGCTAAGCAGATAGTGCATCGCGATATAAAGCCTTCAAACATCATGATTACTCACAAGGGAGGGAAAGTGAAGCTCATCGATTTCGGATTGTCGGACAGTGAAACATTCTGCATACTGAAAATTCCTGCTGGCACACGTGGCTATATGGCTCCTGAGCAGTTGATACCTGGAGCTCAGAGCAATCCAAGTGCTGACATATTCTCATTTGGAAAAGTCTTGATTCAACTGGCTGAAGCCATTCACTGCAGGCGCATGATGAAGATAGGGCATCTATGTGCCGAAGACGATGTGAAGCGTCGCCCAGCTGATGTGGCGCAAGTCAAGCAACTGATGGGAATGAATAGCCAGTGGCACAATATGCTGAATCTTTCTCTTGTCGCCATGATAATCGCTCTGATAGCCAGCATCATCATAATCTCATATTCCCCTCAAGCAAACGCTAATAGCGCCGGCTCCACAGATTCCATCTCCATCTCAGGCGCCAATAAGGTCGTTGACTCAGATTTCTGGTAAGTAATCCCTAATGTTGTTTGGTTGTTTAGAAAATAAAATATCAATATAAAAAACAAAGAAAAATATATTTGTTTATTTTTATTTATCGATATTTTATTCCTCAACCAGACAACAAAACAACAAGACAACACTAACGTATTCTTATTTATTGATATTTTATTCCTCAACCAGACAACAAAACAACAAAACAACCAGACAACACTAACGTATTCTTATTTATTGATATTTTTCCTAACGACCTGCCAAAATGTCACACTTGACTTAAAAAGCAATATGGTATGCCATTTGCTATAATGACAGAACTAAGCAATGACAGACACACTCTGCCTGAAGGCTATATGCCAAAAACTAAATTCTTGCAGGGACACCTCGTTCCCTCTTCCTGATGCTATCGGAAAAAATACGGGAAAATATTTGGATTTTACTATACTTCACTGTATAATGCGTATGGATGCCTCGGTATTTTTGCGCAATAATTTCCAAATGCACTAATTATTAACATTTTATTATTTTTCTAAAAATTTTACACCTATGGCTATTAGAGAATTTAGAACCAGCAACAATTCAATCACTGATCGTTCAAAGGAATCAGTCGCAATCTATCTTCGTGAAATAAGTCGTGAAGACTGTCTCTCTCCTGAAGAGGAGGCAAGGCTTGCTCGCATCATTCGTAAGGGTGGGGAAGGGGCTGATGCTGCACGTGAGCGCTTGATCAAAGCTAATCTCCGCTTTGTGGTGTCTGTCGCTAATCAGTATAAGTCGCCTGTATTGGAGTTGTCTGACCTTATTTCTGAGGGTAACATCGGACTTATAAAGGCTGCCGAGCACTTCGATGACACGAAGGGATTCAAGTTTATCTCATACGCAGTATGGTGGATTAGGCAGACTATTATGGCTGCTATCTCCGATAATTCTGCCACTTGCCGTTTGCCACAAAACCAGCAGAAAGTTATCCGACAATATCGCCAGATGCAGCATGATATCTTTCAGATGGAGCAGAGAAATGTGTCAATAGATGAATTCTGTGAGGTGAGTGGGATGGATAGGAATTTGGTGGTTCGTGTGCTTGAAACTACAAACATACCTGTCAATATGGATCAGCCAGTCAGTGATGACGGTGAGGCTACTTATGCAGATTTCTTATCTTCAGATTCTGCTACTGATGCAGAACTTGACCGTGAATCGCTTCGCATTGATATTCTTGATGTCATTGATCATTTGCTGACAGAGCGAGAAAAGTTTGTGATGAAGCACTATTTCGGTCTTGGATGCAAACCGATGTCGCTTGAAGCGATTGCAAAAGAGATAGGAATCTCGCGTGAGCGTACTCGCCAACTCAAGATAAAGATATTGAGCAAGATACGACAGTCGCCTTATGCCTCTCGTCTCTCTACGCATTTGGCAGCATAAGGGAAAAGGTAATCTGGACTTAAAAATTCAAAAGACCCTCTCTGATTTTTCCTCTAAGGGAAAAATCAGAGAGGGTCTTTCTCTTTATAAATTATGGGCAACCGCTTCCTACAAGAATGCGATTGTCAGTCCTGCCATTACGATACTTACCATAGACATGAGCTTGATAAGAATATTGAGAGACGGTCCGGATGTGTCTTTGAATGGATCTCCCACGGTGTCGCCCACTATGGTCGCTTTATGATTGGCACTGCCTTTGCCTCCGAAGTGACCTTCCTCTATCATCTTCTTGGCATTATCCCATGCGCCTCCAGAATTGGACATAAACACGGCGAGGGTGAATCCTGCTGCCAATCCGCCAGTAAGCAGACCAAGCACACCGGCTACACCAAGCACCACTCCTACGATGATAGGGATGATGATGGCAAGCATCGACGGGATAATCATCTCGCGCTGTGCGCTTCGTGTGCTGATCTCTACGCATCTGCCATAGTCGGGCGTTGCCTTGCCTTCCAGTATGCCTTTTATCTCACGGAACTGACGGCGCACTTCCTGCACCATCGACTCAGCTGCACGTCCTACTGCGCCCATGGTGAGTCCGCAGAAAAGGAATGCTGCCATCGCTCCTATGAATGCTCCTACGAGCACCTTTGGATTGATTAGGTTTACCTGGAAGAAATTGATGAAGTCTATAGTCGAAGCGTTGTTAGGGTCGAAGACTTCTCCGGCTGAGTCAACATATTGCTTGCCATTTTCCACGGCGCGTATCATCGCAATCTTTATCTCCTCTATGTAGGAAGCAAGAAGGGCGAGAGCCGTCAATGCGGCAGAACCGATGGCGAAGCCTTTGCCTGTGGCGGCGGTGGTATTGCCAAGAGCATCAAGAGCATCCGTGCGCTCACGCACTTCCTTACCCAGTCCGCTCATCTCAGCATTGCCTCCGGCATTGTCGGCAATAGGTCCGTAAGCGTCAGTGGCAAGGGTGATGCCGAGGGTGGAGAGCATTCCTACGGCAGCGATACCGATGCCATAAAGTCCTGTGCTGATGGACTTTGCCGACAGAGACATGTCAAAGCCATTGGCACAGAGATAACTGAGCATGATGGCTACAGAGATAGTAACCACAGGCACCATCGTGGAAATCATGCCAGTTCCGATACCTTTGATAATGACAGTGGCAGGACCTGTCTGTGAAGCTTCCGCTATCTGCTGAGTCGGTTTGTAACTCTGTGATGTGTAGTATTCCGTCGCTTGACCTATTATTACGCCTGCTACGAGTCCGCTGATTACAGAGAATGACAGTCCGAGCCAGTTTTCGATGCCCAAAAGATAGAGTATCGCGAATGTAGCGATAGCGATAAGCACGGCACTTACGTTGGTGCCAAGACCTAAGGCGCTGAGTAATTCCTTCATGGTGGCGCCCTCCTTTGTGCGAACTAAGAAGATGCCTATGAGGGAAAGGAAGATGCCTATTGCCGCGATAATCATCGGAGCTATGACTGCACGCAACTGCATATCGCCATTCATGGCAAACGCTGTGGCGCCAAGAGCGGCAGTAGAGAGGATGGAACCGCAATAACTCTCGTATAGGTCGGCTCCCATGCCTGCTACGTCGCCCACATTATCGCCCACATTATCAGCGATGGTGGCAGGATTACGTGGGTCGTCCTCTGGGATATTAGCCTCTACCTTGCCCACGAGATCTGCGCCCACATCGGCAGCCTTAGTGTAGATACCGCCTCCCACACGAGCGAAAAGCGCCTGCGTGGAGGCACCCATGCCAAATGTGAGCATAGTGGTCGTGATGGTGACGAGGGCTGTAGCCTCTCCTTCATAGACGGCATTAAGAACAATAAACCATATAGCGATGTCGAGAAGTCCAAGACCCACCACTACGAGTCCCATCACAGCACCGCTTCGGAATGCTATTTTCAGACCTTTGTCCAGTCCTGTGCGTGCTCCATTTGCTGTTCTTGCAGAAGCATAAGTGGCTGTCTTCATTCCGAAAAAACCTGCCAGTCCGGAGAAGAGACCGCCGGTAAGGAATGCAAATGGAACCCACGGATTCTGCACCTTGAGTACATAAGCCATGAAAGCAAAGATGATGGCGAGCACTATGAATACCATTGTCACAACCTTATATTGTTGTTTCAGGTAAGCCATAGCACCTTTTCTCACATGTGCTGCGATTTCTTTCATTCTGTCTGTGCCTTCTTCCTCTCTCATCATACTGCGGAAGAAGAACCATGCCATTCCTAATGCTACAATGCTGGCAATTGGAATCAGCCAAAATACTAATGGGATGTTGTTCATAATGGTATATTTGTTTGGTTGATAATAGGTTTCCAATGATTCCGCATCACTAAAGTTGTCTGTAGTCTCGTTTATCAATAAGATAAAAGAAAACAATATGACGTCGCAAATATACTAATTATATTTGAAAACAAGCATTTTTTGTTGGCTTTTTTTTATTTACGTGGTAAAAATGACATATTTTCCTTCTTAATATGTTATTTTATTAGAAAAATAGAATAAAAAACAGCCGTAAAGACTTCAGTTTAATATTGTCGTTTTGTTGTTTTATGTCCTCAACATAACCACAATATTAAACATTGATATTTTACACTTCCCCACGGCAGTGGGGACTGAGGGGCTATTTATTGCTTGCGAAAGTTGAGTCATTCAGATATTTCCATTAAGCAAGGTTCCAATTCCGCGCGTACAGAGTCCATATCGTGGAAGATTACGTCGGCACCTGACTGCAAGAGTACCTCATCGGGCAGTGGACCAGTATTGACAGCGATGACAAAACATCCAGCTGCTTTGCCTGATTGAACGCCAAGAGGGGCATTCTCAACCACAATAGTTTCTGTAGGCTTACTTCCAGCACGCTCCATTCCGAGGAGATAAGGGTCGGGGGCTGGCTTGCCACGACTGACATCTTTGGCAGAAACGATGCGCTTTGTGTCGATGAGACCCTTGAAATCACGAGCCAATTTCGCAAGTAATGGAGGCTGACCACTGCCTGTTACCACGCTGATGCTAAGCCCTTTCGCCAGCATCATGCGCTGAAGGTCTTGCACTCCAGGCATTATCTCTGCAGATGTGAGTGTATGGAAGATGCGGGATTTTTCCATATACATCTCCTGAGCTTCGCTTTCAGAAATCTCGCGTCCCCATTGCTCCCGGCACATGATGGTAATCGTCTCCACGCCACGCATTCCTTCATACTGATAAGCTTCGAGTTCGCTCATCTTAATGCCATATTTCTTCATGGCTTCGTGCCAAGCAATAGCATGATATTTCATGCTGTCGTAGAGCACGCCATCCATATCGAAAAGCACGGCCTTAGGGCAAAAAGCCTTAAGACCGTGTTCTTTCTTGTATTTTTCTATTGCTTCTTTCATTCAATGTGATGTAAATGGATGGAAAATAGTATATCCCACCATAATTAAGTAGTCACCTACTTACCAATATTAATCCTCAGCAGCGAGGCGAGCCTTGATAGCCTTTGTCTCTTCCTCGTAGCCAGGCTTCTCCAGAAGGGCAAACATATTCTTCTTATAAGCCTCTACTCCAGGCTGATTGAAAGCGTTGACACCGAGCAACTGACCGCTTATGCCACAAGCTTTCTCGAAGAAATAGATGAGCTGACCATAGTTGTAAGCATCCAGACGCTCGATAGAGATAAGGATGTTTGGCACACCGCCATCCACATGAGCAAGGCGAGTACCGAGTTCAGCGTTCTTGTTTACTTCATCGATACGTTTGCCAGCGAGGAAGTTGAGTCCATCGAGGTTTTCCTCATCGTGAGGGAAGAGGAGCTTCTTCTCTGGATTTTCCACAGAGATACAGGTCTCGAAGATAGTGCGTTCGCCTTCCTGAATCCACTGTCCCATAGAGTGAAGGTCTGTGGTGAAGTCGCAAGAAGCAGGGTAGATGCCCTTGCCATCCTTACCTTCTGACTCACCGAAGAGCTGCTTCCACCATTCCATATAGTAGTGAAGCTTAGGCTGATAGTTCATCAGTATCTCAATCTTCTTGCCTTCTGCATAGAGAGCATTACGCACAGCAGCGTAAATAGCGGCAGGATTCTCACAGAAAGGAACGTCAGCGCCACACTGCTTCTCCATAGCCTGTGCGCCAGCCACGAGAGCCTCGATGTCAATACCAGCGCAAGCGATAGGGAGAAGACCTACAGGAGTGAGGACAGAGAAGCGTCCGCCTACATTGTCAGGGATGATAAAGGTCTTGTAGCCCTCCTTGTCAGCGCAAGTGCGAGCAGCGCCTTTCTTAGCATCTGTCACAGCGACGATGAGATCCTTAGCCTTCTCTTTGCCCACCTGCTGCTCCAGCTGAGTCTTGAGCAGACGGAATGTGAGAGCAGTCTCAGTGGTGGTGCCGGACTTTGAAATGTTTATGATTGAGAAAGTCTTTGTCTTGAGATATTCTGTAAGCTCTGCGAGGTAATCCTCTCCGATGTTGTTGCCTGCGAAAACGACAATAGGATTCTTCTTGTCTTGGATAAGCCAAGAGAAAGAATTGCAGATGCCCTCAATGACAGCGCGAGGACCAAGGTAAGAACCACCGATGCCTGCAACCACCACAACCTCAGAGTTTTGGCGGAGAACTTCTGCAACAGCTTTCACTTCACTGATAAATTCAGGAGTGATGCTTGATGGAAGATGTAACCATCCGAGGAAATCATTACCAGGGCAAGTGCCCTCTTCGAGTGCTTTCTGTGCTTCAGCCACCTTTGACTCGTAAGCCATTACTGCTCCAGCAGGAAGAAACTGCTGAGCCTTTGAGATGTCAAGCGAAATACTTTTCATATTTATGGATTTAGAATTGTAAGTTAATATAAGTGTCCAAAAGACATTGCAAAAATACAAAGAATTATTTATTTGTCCAAAATTATTTTCCTTATTTTACCTTTTTCTTTACCTGTGTCAAATGAGCACTTGCGTAATATCAAAGAAATCACTCTTTTCTTTTTATTTGCTTCTTATCAGATATTCTCATCAAGTTCTTTCAATCGTTCCTCAAGAGCTGGCATCCAGTCAGAGTTCGAAGTCACGAAAAGGGTGTTTATTCCCACCTTTTGCGCTGCGTCAGTATTCTTCTTGCTATCGTCTATGAAGAGGCATTCATCAGCTTTCATCTGTTCCATCTCCAATGCTTTGAGGAAAATGCGAGCGTCTGGCTTGCAGATTCCCATCTCATAACTGAGGAAAAGCGTGTCGAAGAAGTCGGTGATAGGGCGACCTTCTGCTGTGAAAGCTTTGCTCTTGGTGTGCGACATGATGAAGGGATTGGTGTTGCTGAGCAGGCAAAGATGAAAATCCCTATGTAGTCGGTCCAAATCCTCCACCACCTTACTCCTTACTCCGTCAAAGAAGCCAAGCCAGCATTGTAGCAAATCATCCCATGATAAGTCGTCGTTACCTCTCACTTCAGCCACTTTCTTGATAAAATCATCTGCTGAAATTTCCCCGGTCTCCACGTCGAGAAAGAAATCTTTCTGCCCATATTCACCCATATAGTAATTAGGATCGAGACCTATTGCCTTAAATCTTCTGAATGCTTCCTGCGTATTCTGGGTGAAGACTACGCCTCCCATGTCGAATAATAAATGTTTTATCATAATTGTGTTGTTTCTGAATTAAGAGTGATAAATATGAAACTATTTACAGAATTCTACATTTTTAGTGGTCGAATTTTTTAAAAAAAACTTTCAATCTTTTAGTCTCATCTTATTAAATAATAAAAAATATAGTTGCTATTATGGAGAAATTATCTATAAATTATTTTGGCTTATACAAATATTTTTGTACTTTTGCATTTGTTAGAACATAAACCTTATATAAACTAAATCAAACACTAAGTCTATGAAAAAGTTCTTTTTAGCTGTAATGGCTCTATTTATGAGCTTCACCGCAAATGCATTTGAATTTGACGGTATTGACCTAAACGGAAGTGTGGCAGACATTACTAAGCAGGTGAGTGCTAAAGGCTATGTCTTTGATCAGGAAAAAAATGCCCTTAAGGGAAACTGTCAGGGCACTGAAATCTTCCTTACATTCAACTATGTCGATGTAAAGACACAAGGAAAGATCGGACAGTTCATCGTGGATATCCCAATGAAAGAGTCAAATGCTTTTGACGTGATGACCAAGACTTTCAACGTAATCTATCATCTTATCGGCAAAGGCGCTAATGGTGGATTTCAGTATTCTGTCTCTACAGACGGCACTACACTCTGTGTAAACAAGGTTCCTGGTGGCGTTCGTTTGACTTATAACACTCCTAATTACAAGAACTAAAAAGCCAGACGATTAAACCAAAATCGCTCATTAGACCACAATGTTCAAAAATTCTTATTATTGCGTTGCTTCCTAACATCTTTTATTTTCTTGTAGGCATCTTGCCTGTCTTTGCAACTTGACGTAGCCCGCTACGCCTGCGTTACAAATACAACCAATTGCTCGACAAAAAAACGAAATCTGTTTAGTCTCTAATGACCGATTTGGGTTAAAGTATCGCTGAAATATTACGAAAAGTAATCGGCAATACATTCGCTTTATGATTTGTAAAAGACCAATTAAAGGGAGCATTGTCCTAATGGTTGAGACGTGATGTTTCAATTCTGAGGCAATGCTCCTTTTTATTTTTGTCTTTGTTTGGTCTGCCTTTTGGTAGGAGATAAGAATTTTTCTTATAATGATGAATAGCATTTATTAAATAGGAGATAAAAATTTTTTTTATAATAATGAATAGCATTTATTGTTTTCTATTTATTATCACAATATTTCTAATTCCCTCCTTATTATCAATTCATTATCATAATAATCCTTACAACCTACTTTTTGTAGCATGAAAGCAAAGGTAATGTAGGCTGACAATGGGCTTATCTGAATGAATCAGTGAGCAGTTTGATTTCTATTTGCGGAGAGATACGCTCATAGAGAATATTATATACGGCATCCAGAATAGGCATATTGACGTGCATATGCTTATTTATTTCCTTCATACATTTTGTGCCGAAATATCCCTCAGCAATCATTTCCATCTCCAATTGCGCAGATTTCACGGAGTAACCTTTACCAATCATCGTTCCGAAAGTGCGGTTTCGTGAGAATTTGGAGTAACAGGTCACGAGCAAGTCACCGAGGTAAGCAGAATCCTCTATGTGTCTTTCATCCACAGGATGCACACTGTCAAGGAAGCGACGCATCTCCTGAAGCGCATTACTGATGAGCACAGCCTGGAAGTTGTCGCCGTATTTCAGTCCGGAACAGATGCCTGTAGCGATGGCGTAAACATTCTTCAAGACTGACGAATACTCGATTCCGAGCACGTCCTTTGATACTTTCGTTTTGATATAGCTTCCACTTATCACTTCGGCAAACGCCTTAGCCTTGTCTGTATCCGAGCAGGCAATGGTAAGATACGAAAGTCTTTCAAGTGCCACTTCTTCTGCATGAGACGGTCCACCGATGCAAGCGAGGTTGTCGTTTGGCACATCAAGCACATCGTGGAAATACTCCGAGCAGACAAGATTCTCATCAGGCACGATACCCTTGATGGCAGTGATGACAAACTTATCGCGGATGCGCACCTTCAATTTGTTAAGGTGATTCTTCAGATAAGGTGATGGAGTTACGAAGATAAGAGTGTCGTAAGCCTGCACTATCTTATTGATATCACTTGAGAAATTGATTTCGTCCAGATTGAAGTGGACACCAGTCAGGTAAGCAGGGTTGTGGCCGATGCGCTTGAATTCCTCGATTCTGTCGTCACGGCGAATATACCATCCTATGTGGTGAGTGTTTTCTACAACAATCTTAGCAATAGCTGTCGCCCAGCTACCGCCTCCGATTATTGCTATTTTACCACAATTGAACATAGTTATTCTTTTTCTTGGTAAGATTAAGGAAAGCGGAAAAGGGGAGAGTGATATCATTTTTCCCATGAAGAAGTGTCATGACAGCCTGAATGTCAATATCTCCTTTTCCTTCTTTACATTATTCTGAAAATATTAGAGTGCAGCTTTGTCAATATAGCTCTGGAACTCATCCACTTTAGGATTGTCGAGTCCGAGTTTATATTTCTTGTTAACGCCACAGACGTCCTGCTGGAGTTTCTGTGCTTTGACGTCCTTCAAGTCAGAGACAAGATAGTAGCCAGCCTTATTGAAGAGTGGAATCCATTCCTCTGCGACGCCCAGTGCAGTCCATTCTGCAGTAGTAGAGCGAGGAGCTTTCTTCTCAGGCTTCATCTGAGGGAAGAGCATTACCTCACCAATTGCAAACTTTCCAGTGAGCAACATCACGAGACGGTCGATGCCGATACCGATGCCGAATGTAGGAGGCATACCATACTGAAGAGCGCGAAGGAAGTCATGGTCGATGATCATAGCTTCGTCATCGCCCTTGTCAGCGAGGCGCATCTGCTCTATGAAGCGCTCTTCCTGATCGATAGGGTCATTGAGCTCAGAGTAAGCATTTGCAAGTTCCTTACCATTGACCATAAGCTCAAAGCGCTCAGTAAGACCTGGCTTAGAGCGGTGCATCTTAGTAAGTGGAGACATCTCGACAGGATAGTCGGTGATGAAAGTAGGCTGAATGAATGTGCCCTCGCAAGTTTCGCCGAATATTTCGTCTATAAGCTTGCCCTTACCCATAGTCTCATCCACCTCAATCTCAAGTTTTTTAGCCACTTCGCGAATCTCATCCTCAGTCATAGGATAGAGGTCGTAGCCAGTCTTTTCCTTGATAGCGTCGAGGATAGGGAGACGACGGAATGGTGCTTTGAAAGAAATCACCTTACCATCAATCTCTACTTCAGGCTTACCGTTTACGGCAGTACAAATCTTTTCGAGCATAGTCTCGGTGAAACTCATACCCCAATTCAGGTCCTTATAGCTGACATAGAGCTCCATACAAGTAAACTCAGGATTGTGAGTCTTGTCCATACCCTCGTTACGGAAGTTCTTACCCATCTCATAGACGCCCTCAAAACCGCCTACGATAAGGCGCTTGAGGTAAAGCTCAGTAGCGATACGCATATACATATCCTGATTGAGCGCATTGAAATGAGTGATGAATGGTCTTGCAGAAGCGCCACCAGCAATATTCTGAAGGATAGGAGTATCCACCTCAGTGTAGCCAGCACCATCGAGGATGGAGCGCATAGTGCGGATGATAGTAGCGCGCTTGAGGAATGTTTCCTTCACTCCATCGTTTACTACGAGGTCCACATAGCGCTGACGGTAGCGGAGTTCTGGGTCGTCAAACTTATCGTAAGCCACGCCATCCTTATACTTTACGATAGGAAGTGGCTTGAGAGACTTGGAGAGGAGAGTGAGTTCCTGAGCATGAACAGAAATCTCACCGGTCTTAGTGCGGAAGACATAACCCTTCACACCGATGAAATCACCGATGTCGAGAAGCTTCTTGAATACATTATTATATAGTGCTTTGTCTTCGCCCGGACAGATTTCATCGCGCTGAACATAAACCTGTATTCTGCCTTTAGAGTCTTGAATCTCTGCAAAACCAGCCTTACCCATGATGCGGCGTCCCATCATACGTCCTGCGATAGAGACACAAGGGCTATTCTCAGGAGTAGCCTGTTCATGGATATCGTTGCCCTCTTCATCTTTACCAATGACTGGAAGGTCAACGAAATTGTCGCGTATGTCCTTGCTCCATGCGTTTACCGGGTATTCGGCTGCAGGATATGGGTCAATACCCATGTTGCGTAATTCCTTCAGACTCTCACGTCTGCCTATTTCCTGTTCGCTAAGTTCTAAAATGTTCATGTATTATCTATATTATTTTGTTTTCTGTTCTGTTTTTATAAAAATTACTCCCTATTCTATTCTACTAACATCAGAGCGCAGTAGAAGTAACGTTCTTGTGCCCAAATTTTTAGGCTCTAAAGCTTCAATCTATCGGATGAGCGAAGACGAATCGAGCGCCTTTCTCACTATATGTCTTGTCGAGATAGACTTTGCCTTTAAGTCTCTCTGCGAGAGTTTTGCAGATATTGAGCCCCAGTCCAGTGCCTTCCACGAAGTCATTGAGCTTGGTGAACCGGTCGAATATCTTGTCAGCTTGCTCCGAAGGCACACCCTCGCCTGTATCGGTGACGGAGAATGTTACCATTCCCGGATTCTCATCACGCGAGCAATGCAGCACGATGCTTCCCTCTGACGTATGCTTTATGGCATTGGTGAGGAAATTGATGAGTATCTGCTGCACTCTTCTGACGTCTGTGACGAGCATGAATGAATCGTCGAAATCGGATGTGAATGAGAGCTTTACCTTATCGGTGACTCTGTATTTCACGCTTGCGATAACCGAAACGCCTATGTTATTGAGCGGAGCTGGCGCTTTGCTTATCTTGTAGTTTCCGCTCTTTATGTCCGAAATATTCAGTATATCATCGACGACGAGCATCAGCAGGCTGGAGTTTTGAGTGATATAATCGTTATATTCCTCTTTTTCCTTTTGGCTGACGATATCGTCTGGCAGGGACACGAGTTGCGCAAATCCTACCACAGCATTGAGTGGATTGCGTATTTCGTGGCAAATATTGTGGAGATAAACGTCCTTGAGTTTGCTCTCCTGCCTTGCTTCTTCCAGTTTCTGTGTGAGAGAAGCAATCTGCTTATTCATATCCTGGATGTTTTCATTTCCAGTTTTAATCATTGAAAGTCGTCTTATTATGAGAATAGCCACGACTATGATTGATATGATTATGAGTATGCCAATAATCATTGTCTTTGTGTTAGAATGTGGGTTTCAGTAATAGCTCCGCCATAAAGATAATATGTCAAAGCCTTAAACCACTAATAAGAAATGGATGGTGACAGCTGCAACCTAAATACTGTCTCACATTATGCCATCCCTTTAGCTTCCATAGCCTTATTGAGTTGCGTTATTACGCTGGTGTGGAGGCGGTTCATGATAATCGGCTTAGTCAGGAAGTCGTTGGCTCCAAGGTCGTAACCTTTCACTACGTCTTCGTTAGAATTGAGCGCGGAAATGACGATGATAGGCAGTTGCTTAGTCTCTTCTTTAGCTCGCAGTTGCTTTATCACGTCGTAACCGTTTATCCCAGGCATCATAAGGTCGAGCAGTATGAGGTCTGGTTTGTTGTCTGCCACGATGTCAAGCGCTGTCTGTCCGTCATTTGCTTTCTCGATTACGAAGTGGAATGGCTTGAGCATTTTCTCAATCAGAGTGACGTTGATAGGAATGTCATCTACTATCAAGACAGATGTCTTGCAGGCATCAATATTTGGATTTAATTGTATATTCATATCTCGGTTGGTGTAATCTTTTTGCAAAGGTACGCTTTTTCAATATTAAAAGAGAAAAATCGCAAATAAAAAATGTTAATTATCCTTCACGGAAGAAATCAAGAGCCTCCATTATTTCTTCTTTCGTGGCAGTTTGGTTGATACGAATGTCACCAATACCGCCCAGCAGAGTGAAGTTTATCACGCCTGCGACGTTCTTTTTGTCGTGAGTCATCAGTTCGAGAAGGGTAGGGTAATCATCGCAGGTGATAGGTAGCGTACCGTAGTTTTCTTTGATAAATCTCACGGTCTGGTGCATCCTGTCTGTAGGAAAACCAGTCTTCTTTGCAGCAAGATAGAGCTCTGCTACTATGCCGTAAGCCACAGCATAACCGTGGAGAATCGGCTTTTCGAGTCGTGCTTTGCCAGAGTCAGCCTTTGCCGCTTCACGCATTGCCCATGATTCGAAGGCGTGCCCGATGGTGTGTCCAAGATTGAGAGCTTTGCGAATTCCATGCTCTTGCGGATCTTCCTCCACGATTTCCTCTTTGATAGCGACGCTTTCAGCCACCATACGCTGGAGTGTGCCAAGGTCTGGGTGAGCAAGGTCGAAGTTTATCAGTTCTGCCCACATCGCATTTGTCTTGCGATTGATGAGTCCATGCTTCAGCATTTCAGCATAACCAGAAGCGATATTCTCGCTGTCGAGTGACTTTAGGAAAGTGGTAGAGAGAATGACGTATTTTGAATCGTTGAATACTCCGATTTCATTTTTCAGTCCGCTGAAATTGAATCCCGTCTTTCCACCTACCGAAGCATCGACCATAGAGAGCAAAGTGGTCGGTATGTTGATGAAATTGATTCCTCTCTTGAATGTAGAAGCGGCGAAGCCTCCGAGGTCAGTCACCATTCCGCCACCGAGATTTATGAGCAAAGAGTGGCGTGTAGCTCCGCCTTTCTGCAGTCTTTCCCAGACGCGTGCGGTGGACTCCAAAGTCTTGTTTACGTCCGAAGCGCCTATGGTAATAATCTCAGCGTCCTTCAGGAAGTCGAAATCCTTTACCAATGGCAGGCACAGTCGGTGTGTCGTCTCATCTGTGAGAATGAAAATTCTGTCATGTTCGCAGTCTGCGATGGCTTGTGAGAGCTCCGTCTCGAGGTCTGTTGAGATTATTATTCTTTGCATAAGCGTTGTTTTTATATTTGTTGGCGTTGCTAAAAGCTTACCTTATTTCTTGAAAATGAATTTCTTGCCATTGAGTATGTATATCTCTCCAGGCACAGGTCTGCTGACTCTTTGACCCTTCAGGTTATACATTATTCCGTTGCCAGGCTTTGTCTCCTTCACGTCTTTTATTCCAGTCTCCACATCCTTGTAGGCAGGAGCATGAGAAGTAGGGTTGTTGGTGTATTTTGTTCCAGCGCCCACGTATTCAGCAAGGCTGTATCCGAGGTGAGGAGGCTGATTGTAAGAACTATTCTGCCAAGCAATTCCCATACGATAAACGTGGTCTTCCATTAGGCAAGGTACTTTGTAATTGGTAGGTTCCGGTGTAGAGAAAATCATGATTTTCACAACATCAGAGGAATAATCAGCCTCATATTGGAACATTACCAGTTCTTCGCGCCAGTCGCCGAGGATGTCAGCCTGGAGACAAGGCGTTGCTTTCGTGGTGTTGCACGCCTGTGGTTCGCCGTGCTTGTTGAATTCGATGAATGTCTTGATAGACTTGGAATTGGTGTTGTAATATCTAATTCTTGGATTAAACTTATCTGCATTCTTGTCGTATCTGCCATCGAAAGTCTGGTCGAATGGGTCTCCTGTCCAGTAGATTCGGAAATTGGTGTCCGGTTTCTTGTCGAGGATTACATTGCCAGTGGTACAGGAATAGATGTTGTTGTCAGCACTGGTCCAAAATTCGTAACCTTTATTGAAAGGGATAAAGTCAGCGGCAAGTCCACGTCCGTTGTCGCCCGAACTGGTCTTGTTGATTAGGAGGGCGCCAGTAGAAGGATTGTGGACGTCATATCCGTAAGGTTTCTCTTCATGAGGCATCATCAGACCGAGCTCATTACTGTCAGCAAAAAGCGGTGCGAGATGGATAGCGTCACCATGTCCCTTGCCTGTAGAGCAGAGCAGCGAACCGTTATGGTCAATGGTAGCCGAACCTGTGACTATCTCGTCTTTGCCGTCGCCATCGACATCACCGATAGAAATGCCGTGGACGCCCTGACCGAAGCTTGATTTTCCCGTGCCTGAAGCGATGCTCTTGCCATCTTTGTCATCGACAGACCATGAACCTTTTCTGCCTTTGTGAATCCATTTGGTGGAAATTTCTTTTCCGTTCCAATCTACAGCCCAGATGAAGCAGCTGGTGTAGTAGCCTCTCTGGAAGATTGCTGAAGGCAGATGATCGAGTCCGTCGAGATAAGCCACTGCGGCATTGTATCTCTCGCCGCGGTTGTAGTTTGTGCTCTTGCCGTTTTCGCTCTCCCAACTGCCGTAACTCATGCTCTTGTTGCCGGTTGTCATAGCGCGGTTTGGGTTGTACCATACGGTGTGCATTGCCTTGCCAGTCTCTCCATTGAATACGGTCAGAAGTTCTTCACCTCCAGTCACATGGCCGTTACTGTTGACGTAAGTCTTTGAATTGTTTATCTTTCTGATATCGGCATCGGTTGCCGCCTCGGTGACATAATTTCCTTCACTGTCTTTAGAGCCGGGAGCAGTCTTGCACATCACTTCTGCTTTGCCGTCTCCATCAAAGTCATAGACGAGAAACTGAGTGTAATGGTTTCCCGAACGAATATTCAGTCCGAGATTTATGCGCCAAAGAAATGTACCGTCGAGCTTGTAAGCATCTATGATACATGGAGAAGTGTATCCTTTCTGGCTGTTATCTTTCTGATTGTCAGGCATCCATTTCAGCACGAGTTCGTAGTCGCCGTCGCCGTCAAGGTCGCCTACACTCATATCGTCAGGACGGTATTTACCTTTCGAGCCACCAACGGTGATTTGCGGAGCAGGTCGCTTTGCGTCGAAAGTAGTGCATATATTAGCCCACGCTTTTGTCTCGAATGTCTCGCCGTTGCTTGCCTCAATCCTGTAGGTGTAGCCGGCTTTGCCCATGGAGTCGTGTAAATTTGTTTTCTTTGTGATGTTGGATCCTATCTTCGTTCCGTTGCGATAAACGTTGAATGAGAGGTCTTTTGCATCAGCGGAGAAAGAGCGCCATGATACGAGCACTCCGGTAGAAGTCTTTACAGCCACAGGAGCGCGGTTGAGTTTCTCCTTAAGTTGTTGAGCGTAAACGCTTGTGGCAATGGTGGATGCCAATAGCATCGCTCCTAATAGTCTTTTCTTCATGTCAGTAGTTGATTATTTGTAGTATTGATTTTTTTTGATTGTTATCGAATGCAAAATTACTAAAAAATTATTATACTGACAAATAAATTCTTCTAATTCCTTTAGGAATAGCAGGTCGGAGAATAGTTTTTGTGTGCAATGAGGAAAATGTTTCAAGCAACGGAAATATTGCGGTAATCGCTTTTTGCATTTATTTTGATTTGTTAAAAGTCTGTCAAAAATCCCCCGTCTCTACTTCGCGTTTTTGAGAGAAAAATGCTCTTTGATGATGAAAAAGTGTCTTCGTCTTGTGAAATTTTTGCTTCGGTTTTGCAATAGCTTAGCTTTTACCTTGTAATATCTATGTTATTAGGATGCAAAAGCATTGATATTGTGTTGCGATAACTATGCTTTTATAGTCCAAAAACTAAGCTTTTTCTGCATGAAAATTATCTTTTCAAATCTCGATTTCTGTAATTTGCTGATTTATAGGTAATTCCAAAAATAGCGAGAATCGCGTATTTCAAACCAGATTATTTTTCTTCAGAAATAAATGTTAAAATATTGTAGAAATGTGCAGACGTTGTTTTTTTATTGCTTTTGAAATCGAAAAAATGATTGGGCGATTCTAAACTTTTTTCTTTTTTATTCGTCATTATAATTGTGTGAAAGAGAAAAAGTAGATGAAATATGACAACAATAAAAACATAACTATAACAACAGATGAGAAAATCATTACTCACATTGATCGCACTCGTAATGGGTTCGGTAATGATGATGGCACAGAATAGGGTCATCACTGGAACGGTCTTAGATAAGGAGTCAAAGGAAGCCTTGATGCAAACGACCGTACAACTCTTGAAATCAGACAGTTCTTACGTAACAGGCGCAGTGACTGACGCAGATGGTAAGTTCTCTCTGAAAGCTCCTAAGAATGGAAAATATATCCTTAAAATGACCAATATAGGATATAAGATTTATGAGAAAAACCTTACCATCGCTGACAATAAAGATATAGCTCTCGGCAAGGTGAATCTCTCGGCAGATGCTGTGCTTCTGAAAGAAGTCGTGGCAAATGGTATTGCGTCAAAAGTGACTGTCAAGGAAGACACCTTTGTATATAATGCTTCGGCTTATCGCACTGCAGAAGGTTCCGTCATTGAGGAACTGGTAAAGAAGATTCCAGGAGCACAAGTGGATGACGAAGGTAATGTCACCATCAATGGTAAGTCTGTAAAGAAGATTAAGGTGGATGGTAAGGAGTTTATGTCTGGCGATACAAAGACAGCTCTAAAGAATCTTCCTACGTCTATAGTAGATAAAATACGTGCGTATGATGAGAAGAGTGACCTTGCTCGCGTCACCGGTATCGATGATGGTGAGGAATCCACAGTTCTCGATTTCGGAATCAAGCCTGGCATGAACAAGGGCTATATGTTTAATTTTGATGGCGGTTATGGTAATCATGACCGTTACTCTGAACGCCTGATGGGAATGTACACCCAAGACGGATTGCGCTTTATGGGTTTCGGAGGTGCCAACAATACCAATGACATGGGTTTTCCAGGTGGTGGCCGTCGAGGATTTGGAGGCAACCGCAACGGACTGAATGCTTCCAAGGACGGGGCTTTCAATATCAACTACGATAAGGATAAGCTCAATTTTGACTTCGGACTTATGTGGCGCCATACGGATGGTGATGCTTTCAGCAAATCATCTTCTGAAAACTTTGTTGCCACAACAGGTTCTTTCTCTAATAGTATCAATCGCCATTACTCTCGTGGTAATTCCGTGAATTTTGGTGGTAGATTGGAATGGAAACCTGACACTGCAACAAATATCATGTTCCGTCCATCGTATAGTTACTCTACAAATGACGGACTTTCCAGCAGTCTTTCAGGCACTTATAATGAGGATCCTTACCTTTACACCATCGATCCTCTTGAGAATGATAAAATCAATGACGTGCTCGATGCCAATGGTGAGCGCATCAATGTCAATGGACGTACTAACCGTTCACTCTCTTACAGTAAGTCAAAGAATGGTAATGGTATGCTCCAGTTTAACAGAAAGCTCAATAACCTCGGACGTAACATCACGCTGCGTGTAGATGGAGGCTTCTCTGAAGGCGAAAGCAACAGCCTTAGTGCTGCTGACGTGCATCTTTATCAGGTGCAGACAGCCGCTGGACTGGATTCCACTTACCAGACAAACCGATACAACACGGCTCCTACAAAGAACTGGAACTATAAGTTGCAAGCTACTTACTCTGAGCCTATTGCGCGTGCTACCTTCCTTCAATTCCGCTATCAGTACCAATACTCTTACAGTAAGAGCGACCGTGACACGTATGATTTCAGCCGCCTCGGCAATATGACCGACCAGGAGATGGTCTATCGCGGATGGATGGATTTCCTCAATCGCAATAATGTCGAGCCTCTCTCTAAGTATCTTGACAAGGATCTCAGCCGTTTCTCTGAATACTCTACTTATACGCACGTAGCAGAAGTGATGCTTCGCTTCATTCGCCAGAACTATAATTTCAATGTAGGTGTGCAGGTTCAGCCTCAGAAAACTCACTATGTGCAGGACTATCAGGGCATTTCTGCCGACACCACTCGCACAGTGACCAACTTTACACCTACACTCGATTTCCGCTATAAGTTCTCTAAAGTGAGCCAGTTGCGCATCAATTACAGAGCTAACACATCTCAGCCAAGCATCAGCCAGTTGCTGGATATCACAGATAACTCTGACCCTCTCAATATTTCCAAGGGTAATCCTGGATTGAAGCCTGCCTTTACCAATAATTTCAGACTCTTCTATAATGGCTATCGCCAGAAGCGTATGCAGTCATGGATGGCACACATGAACTTCAGCACTACTCGTAACAGCATCTCAAACATGGTGACATACGATGAGAAGACAGGTGGAAGAACCACTCGACCTGAGAATATCAACGGAAAATGGAATATGGGTGGCGGATTCATGTTTAATACTTCTATTGATACCCTCGGTAATTGGAACATCAATACGATGACTGATATCAATTATAATCATGATGTAGGTTATCTTACACTCCAGAATGCTGTCGGTCCGCAGAAGAACTCTACCAATAATACATCCATTGGTGAGCGTCTGTCATTTAGCTATCGTAACGACTGGCTTGAGGTGGAACCTAACGGAAGCTTCACTTATACTCATGCTCGAAACAAACTTCAGAGCAATAGTGACCTCGATACATGGCAGTATAGCTATGGCCTGAATGTCAATATCACAACTCCTTGGGGCACTTCTCTTACCACGAACATAAATGAAAACTGCCGTAGAGGATATAATGACGCTTCGATGAACACCAATGAGTTTATCTGGAATGCTCAGATTTCTCAGTCTTTCCTCCGCGGACGTGCGTTGACCGTATCATTACAGTTCTATGATATTCTCCAGAATCAGAGCAATTTCTCACGTGCCATCAACGCTTACAACCGTACAGATACATGGTACAACAGCATAAATTCCTACGCAATGCTGAAAGTCACCTACCGTATCAATGCCTTTGGAGGCAAAGATGCACGCAGAGCACAGCGTGAAGGTGGCAAAAAAGGCAATGATGGTCCTTCAGGAATGGGACCTGGCGGACGTAGATATGGTCAATATGGCGGAGGTTACGGTGGCTTCCATGGTGGCTTCGGCGGACATTTCTAATTGCTCAGCAATATGATTAAAAGATTCCTCATAAGCATAATGATAATTATATCCTCCATTTGCGCTCATGCGCAGGTGGAGGATTATTTGCAATATGTACCTCTGGTTTCCAGAGTAATGCTCTCAACGTCAAAGGTGGAGACCAAGTATTCCATGCAAGACCGCCTCTTTGTCGCCATGACTTCTATCGGTTTGACTTACGGAGTCACAGGCACTCTTAAGCATCTCGTCTCTGAACGCAGACCAGATGGCTCGGATTGCAAGTCTTTTCCCTCTGGCCACGCTGCCAGAGCTTTCCTTGGAGCGAATATGCTAAGGCATGAATATGGACATATCTCGCCTTGGATTAGCGTGGCAGGTTATGCTGTCGCTACTGCCACGGCTACACTTCGAGTGACAGGGAAGCATCATTATACGCATGATGTGCTTGCGGGTGCAGCAATCGGATTTGCTTCGTCAGAACTCAGTTTTGCCCTCCTGCCATTGTGGCATAAGTACTTGGATAAGAAGAAAAACAAGAAATTAAAGCGTAATAATCAGGACTTCATTCTCTCATCTGATCAGCAAAGCGTGGATGTAGTAATGTGTCCGATGGTAAATAATAATGAGTTTGGAGTGGTGGGAACGATTGTTTTTTGATTTTTTATACTATTTTATTTCTTTAATCGGAATAACTTTCTTATCTTTGCACACGAAAAAGAAGATAAAATGCTAAATGCTTATGTGTTAGGCTTTTAGTCGTTCTAAAGAAAAGTGATAAAAACAATCATTCAGGATATATTATTATGGTCATGGTCGTAATCGTGTATTCTGAACAAAAATGTAGAAACAATGAGCAAGATACTTCCTTTGAAAGCAGAATTGGGCAATACATGGACCCATTTGTTTGGTGCGCTTTTCGCACTTTCTTCCATTTGGCTCGTCTGGCCTGCAGTGGAAATAGGATGGCAGATGGCATTTGGAGTGATATTCTTTATTTGTGGAATGTTCCTCATGTTCCTCGCCAGCACTATTTATCACTGGGTGCATCCTGGCTTCGCTAAGCAGGTATTGCGCAAGCTCGATCATATTAGCATCTATGTAATGATAGCTTGCTCTTATACTTCAATCTGTATTGGAGTCGTTGGTGGCTGGTTAGGATGGTTGGTCTTTGGATTTCAATGGGCAACAGTGATAGGCGGAATTTTCTATAAGGTTTTTGCCATGGGAAAATACCCGCGTCTTTCGCTCGCTATCTACCTCATTATGGGTTGGAGCGTGCTCTTCATTATTCCTGAAGTGATGGAGCGTCTCTCCACTCTATCTATGCTTCTCCTCTTGCTTGAGGGTGTGTTTTATACGTCTGGCACATATTTCTTTGCGCATGATTCCAAGAAGCATTATCACGCTATCTGGCATGTATTCGTGCTTCTCGGTGCAATGGCGCATTGGGGTACTGTACTTTCCATCCTTCTGGCTTAGAGAATTGTAGCCTATGAGACGTTTCTTCTTCACCTTATTATTATATATACTGCCTCTTCTTTCCGCTTTTTCTCAAAAGCCGGACTTTAACAAGATGTCACCTTTCGTGAGGAAAGTGGCATCGAGACAGTATGATAAGGAGTGGAGAGCAAAGGGAAACAAAACTGAAAAGCATAAGGATAAAGCTCTCGTGGCGTTCGTCCGTACTGATGATGTCAACGCTTTGACTTCGAGTGATTGCGTTATTCTTGCGTCTTTTGATGATATTCACATCGTGAAAATTCCGTTGCGTAATCTCAATGCTCTTTCTATCTTGCCAGAAATCAAAAGGATAGAGGCTGGAAGAATGTCACATTTGGCTCTTGACACTACTCGTATCATTTCAAATTCTCGTGAAGTAAATGGTGAATTTCTTGATGGTAACATCTTGACATTCAGTGGATATACTGGTAAAAACGTAATAGTGGGAGTGGAGGATATTTGTTTTGACCTTACACATCCCACTTTCTGGTCGGTTGATGGACAGCGTTATCGTATTAAGGCTCTTTGGGATCAAACGGCAAAGAGAGATGATAACGATGGAACTTTGGTTGTAGGAAGGCAGTTCGTAGATGAAGAAAGCCTTCTCGATTATAAGCGAACAGCAGATTATAGATTTGATTTTCACGGCACACATACCTCTGCCATAGCCGCTGGAAGTGGATGGAACGGTAGTTATTCCAGTTCTTATGTCGGCATTGCGCCTGATGCTGACCTATGCTTAGTGTGTAATTTTAGTGGTGATAATCATGAGGTTATTGACGAAGAAGACCAGGATTTATACACCGATGCAATGGATATTCTCGGTTTTAAGTATATCTTCGACTATGCTGAAAGCCAGGGTAAGCCTTGTGTAATCAATTTCAGTGAGGGACGTTATGAAGATTTCTATGGCGAAACTATGTATTACGAAACCGTAGAGAAGCTTCTGGGACCTGGCAGAATCCTTTGCGCCTCTGCTGGAAATGATGGCTCAAACAATACTTATCTCAAGAAATCATCTTACGATCAAAGTGTTTCTACGTTTATTAAAGCATGGGGAGGAAGTAATAATATCTTCATGCGTTCGGATGATGAGTTTGCTTTTACTCTGGACTTTTTCACTTCTTCTGGGCAGAAAGAGCAACGGACATACTCTTTTGACGAGGTTCTAAAAGCGCAGGATCAGATGCGTTTAGACACTATTACAGTCAATAATAGCAAGTATGCTCTCTGTTTGTGCATTTATCCTTCTGGACTGAATCCGCAGGAGTGGGGTATTGAGTTCTATCTTGACCGTGTTGGTGGCGGACGTTTAGGATATGATGTCCCAATAATGCTAACATTGGAGGGTAAAAACGTTGATATTGAGGCGCATTCTGTCGTTGGCGAACTCTTTGCAAACAAGACTTTATGTCCTCAATCCGTTGCTGCCGTGCCTGGACATAATATCATTTTCCCGGCTTCCACAAAGAATGTAATCTGTGTTGGTTCCACTTCTTATCCGCGAACACTGAGTGATTTCCAAGGAAATCCTATAGAATTTGGTTTTCTGACCAATGATAAGAAGTCTGGATTTAGCAGTATGGGACCCACAATTCAGGGCTTTACCAAGCCTGATGTGGTTGCTCCAGGAGAGAATGTCATATCTGCAATGAGCAGTTATTACCTCGAAAGCAGACCTGAAGAGGCGGCTGTCAGCCCGGACATCGAGAGGTTTCAGCACGATGGAAGGACGTATGCGTGGACAGTAGCCAGTGGTACTTCTATGTCTGCACCTGTTGTTACTGGCGTCATTGCGCTTTGGCTTGAAGCTTGTCCTACTCTAACTCCTACTCAAATTCTGGACGTTATAGCCAAAACGTCTCGTCGTGAGGAAGGTGTTGACTATCCGAATAATAGAATGGGGTGGGGAGAAATCAATGCAAAAGCAGGGCTTTCATACGTTCTTTCCGAATATACTGGAATTACGGATGTCGCCTTTGATAATGCAATAAAGCATGAGAGAAAAAGGTCTTATTACGACATCAACGGCAGAAAACTACAGTCCGTTGAGGGAAAACGTGGATTGTTTCTTGCCGTTGATGAATATGGAAGTGTCAAAAAGATAATTCGCTGATTGGAGGATGAGTGTTCTTAATCGTCATCCTCATCTTCAAAGTCGTCTTCATCGAAGCCGAAAAGAGCAGGGTCGATAAAGGCATCCATCGCTCTTCGGTCCTTTTTGGTAGGGCGACCTGTGCCTCTTGCACGATCTATGAATCCGCTGATGCGGGACATCTCAAGGAGTTCGTACTGCTTTGCCTCCGTCACGTTCTCATAGATTTCAGGCAAAAGCTTTGCTCCTACTCGGTTTTCTATAGCTTTCAGTATCTTGAATGAATACGTAATAGGTGGCTTTTTGACGCTGATAGTCTCGCCCACCTTTATCACATGACTCGGTTTCACATTGACGCCATTCTTTGTCACCCTGCCGTTCTTGCAGGCATCAGCGGCAATACTCCTGGTCTTGAATATGCGAGCAGCCCAAAGCCATTTGTCTATTCTTGCGGAATTTTGCTCTGGATTTGCCATTTTATTTCTTGTTGTATTGGTTCATTGTGATGTTGACTCCAGCAAGGATGAAACTCTTGATGATGTCGCAGGCTGTATTTATGCAAGGATTAAGGGTTTTCTTGTCTTCCTCGCTGAACTTGCCCAGTACCCAATCCACCTGGTGACCCTGCGAGAACTCACTGCCGATACCCATACGAAGGCGGGCATATTTCTGTCCTATGAGTTGTTGGATATGGCCAAGACCGTTATGACCGCCGTTGCTTCCTGAAGCTCTAAGGCGCATTTTACCCAGTGGAAGCGCAAGATCGTCCACGATAACGAGTAGGTTCTCGGTTGGGATATTTTCCTTTTCAAGCCAGTATCTCACGGCATTGCCACTGAGATTCATATATGTTGTAGGCTTTAAGACGAAGACTTTACGTCCCTTTACGCTTGTTTCCGCTACGTAGCCGTATCTCTTGTCTGCAAACGTAGCATTCTGATCGTTCACGAAACTATCTACTACCATCCATCCGGCATTATGTCTTGTCTCGTGATATTCAGGTCCAGGATTGCCAAGACCTACTATAAGGTACTTTTCCATTATCTATTTTATATTCTTACAAGAGTGTAATTGCATTATATTAAGTAGGTAATCAGAATTACTTTTTTACTTATTCATTATCTAAATAGTATTGATTGCCTACTACTGTAGTTCGTTAGAATGCTAAAAAACAATACTGACCTTTCGCTGATTACATGAATATGGCGATTAGATAGCGAAGTTGTAGAATCGTAATACCCACGCTATCACTGGTCACCTTATCATAAAAAGGGCGCTCTGGGATAAAACCAAGAGCGCCCAATGTTGCCTTATCAGTGCAAATCAGAAGATTGATTAAGCCTTAGCAGCGGCAGCAGCGGCAGCAGCAGCACGAGTCATCTTGACAGAGCATACTACAACTTCCTTGCTTGTTGCGATCTCAAGACCGTCGAAGTGGAGAGAACCAACCTTGATTGACTTACCGATCTCAAGAGCAGTAACGTCAACGTCGAGCTTCTCAGGGATATTGCCGTAAGGAGCAGTAACCTTAATCTGACGGATAGAGAGAGCGAGACGACCACCGGCACGTACACCTGCAGCGTGACCTACGAGGTTTACAGGGATACCAACAGTGATTGGCTTCTCAGGAGTTACCTCGAAGAAGTCAACGTGGAGGATAGCGTCAGTTACTGGGTGGAACTGAATCTCCTTCAGGATAGCCTGATGCTTCTCGCCATCGATGTCGAGGTTGATGATGTAGATGTTAGGAGTGTAAACTGCCTTACGGAGCTCAGAGAATGAAACTGTGAAAGCTTCAGCTACAGGGAGACCATTCTCGCCCTTCTTCTCACCGTAAAGATTACATGGGATAAGACCCTCCTTACGCATCATCTTTGATGCCTTCTTGCCGAGGTCATTTCTCTTCTGACCTTTAACATTGATTTCTAACATAATTGTGTTACTCTAAATTAAGTTGTTAAACGATAATTGTTATTTGCTTAATTCGCCATCACACTGAGTCACCTCAAATGGGGATGCGCTCAAAAAAAGCGGTGCAAAGTTACACATTTATATTGATATAGACAAAGAATTCTATAAAAATCGTAAAAAAAATGATTAAAATCACTCCATTTGTTTGTTTATTACGTGATATTTTAATACCTTTGCATCGATTGTTGGCCTGAAGCGCAGGTACAGCTAATGGAGCAATCAAGTTATTAACTGATGAATTTACAGAAAAGGACCTTACAAATGATTAACAGAAAACTTATCAGAATCAAGGCAGTGCAGTTGACGTATGCCTACTTCCAAAATGGAAATCACAATATCGATAACGCTGAAAAAGAGTTGATTTTCAGTTTGTCAAAAGCTTACCACCTTTATAATTATTTGCTCCTTCTTATAGTCTCACTGACAAAGATCGCACGTAAGCAATATGAAGTGGATTGCGCACGCGCTGCACGCGAGGGATTTGGTCTGCCTTCTTCTAAGTTTGTAAACAATAAGTTTGAACTCCAATTGGAGAATAATGATATGCTCCGTGAGTTTAATGAGGAGCAGAAGCGTATCTGGGATGACAATATCGAGTTTGTTCGTAAGCTCTTCCTCCAGATAGAGCAGTGTGAAGTTTACAAGGAATACTTGGCTTCTAAAGAGGATGATTATGAAGCAGATCGTGAACTTTGGCGTAAATTATATCGTCAATTCATTCAGGATAATGATGATCTTTCCGCTGTCTTGGAAGAGATTAGCCTTTATTGGAATGATGACAAGGATGTGGTTGACACCTTTGTCCTGAAGACAATCAAAAGATTTACAGAGAAATCTTCTGCCAAGGAGCCTCTTCTTCCTGAATATAAGGATGAGGAAGATCGCGAGTTTGCACGTAAATTATTCCGTGCTTGCGTACTTAATGCAGACCAATATCAGCGCTATATGAGTGAGGCTTCACTCAACTGGGATTTTTCTCGCCTCGCATACATGGATGTTGTCATCATGCAGCTCGCCATTGCGGAAATGCTCAACTTCCCTAATATTCCTGTCAATGTCACTATCAATGAATATGTGGAATTGGCAAAACTTTACTCCACTCCTCGTAGTGGCGCATACATCAATGGTATGCTTGATACTATTGCCAGACATCTTATCGAGACTGGAAAAATGCATAAGGTGATGGGTGATAAAAATAATAATGCATAACAATTACAAAACAAAAATAAAACTATGAATTCAATGATTCTTGCAGCCCAGGCCCAGCAGGGCGGTGGCCTCTCTATGATTATCATGATGGTCGTTATCTTCGCTATCATGTGGTTGTTTATGATTCGTCCTCAGCAGAAGAAGCAGAAGGAAATCCGTAATTTCCAGAATTCTCTCGCTGAAGGAACTAATGTCGTAACAGGTGGCGGTATTCATGGTACTGTCAAGAAGATCGACCTCGAAAAGAACGCAGTAGAAATCGAAATCGCTCGTGGCGTAGTCGTTACTTGCGATCGTTCTTACGTTTTTGCTGACGCTTCTGGCGTTCAGATGAATAAGTAATCCGAGACTGACGGTCTTTTCCGAATCGCTTTGAGTGATTAGTATTTGGAATTACGAAACACGTTATTTCCCTGATAAAGGTCTTATACCTCCTTTATTATTAAGCAAATGCAAGTTTGTCGATAATAGATAGTAAGACTCACTGTTCCAGTAAGACCGTGAATTAGTCAGTTTGACGTTGCGGTCTGAGCAAATGATACTAAATGTATGGAATGGAAAAACGCAAATATGGCTATCAAGGACTTCTTCTTTATGTTCGTAAATAAGGAGTTCTTGATCTTTCTCTTTTTTCTCGCTGTGAGCGCAGGTTTCTGGTGTATGATTTCTCTCAACGAGACTTACGAGAAAGAGGTTTGTGTGCCTTTGCAGTTGGTTGGTGTGCCTGACAATGTGGTTATCACTGATCCGCTACCTGATACTGTTAAGGTAGTGCTGAAAGATAAGGGCTATACTTTGATGAGTTATCTCTATGGTGACGCTATCAGACCTGTCGTAGTAAGTTTCAATAATTGTTCCAAGAAGAATGACCGTGGCTCTATTACTCAGGGAGACTTTATCAAACTGCTCTATGCCAAGCTCTTTGGCAACACGAAGATAGTATCTGTCAAGGCAGAGAAATGGGATTTTACCTTCAATTATGGCCTTGCCAAGATGGTGCCGGTGGTAATCGAAGGTGAGATAAAGGCATATGATGATTATTATATTGCCCGTACTGAGATAAGTCCTGAAATCGTTAAGATTTATTCTTCTAAAGAAAAACTGGACAGTATCGAAGAGGTCTTTACAGACCAACTCAATCTGACCAATTTTAAGGATACCGTTTCTCGTACAATAACGATAAAGAAGATGCCTGGCGTAAAAGTGGAACCTTCACAGGTAAAGGTGAAATTCTATGCTGATAAGATGATTGAGACCGAGATAATGGCTCCAGTCAAGGCTATAAATATGCCTGAGAATCTTCTCTTTCGTCCGTTCCCTGCAAGGGTTCCGATTCGCGTCGTTGTAGGCAAAGCCAATTTCAAAAGTCTTAATCCTGACGATTTTATCGTGGAGACAGACTATAAGGAACTGCCAAGTAATCCGGATGAGAAATGTAATCTCACTCTGCGCAGTGTGCCTCGTTACGTCATAAGTGCTTCGCTGAACGTCAAACAGGTGGAGTATCTTGTCGAAACTGTAGAATAATCTGCTTATGAAGAGAATTGCAATCACAGGTGGAATAGGTTCCGGGAAATCGTTTCTTTGTCGCCTTCTCGAAGAAAGAGGCATACAGATATATGATTGTGATGATGCTGCAAAGCGACTTATGCGTCACGATAAGCAATTACAAGAGAAACTGATACATCTTATTGGCCCCGACTCTTACGTGAAAGGAGAACTTAATAAGCCTGTTGTAGCGCAGTTTCTTCTTGCTTCTGAAGCAAATAAGCAAGCGATAAATTCTATCGTTCATCCTGCAGTAATACAGGACTTTTATGCTTCTGGTATGCAGTGGATGGAATGTGCGATTCTTTTTGATGCTAACCTTCAGGATAGTGTGGATGCCGTGGTTTGTGTCTCTGCTCCTGAAGCAATTCGCATTGAGAGAATAATGCGACGTGATAATATCACTAATGCAAAGGCAAAGCAATGGATTGACGCCCAAATATCGCAAGAAAGGGTCGAGCAAATGTCTGATTTCGTCATCCAAAACGATGGCGTAACGCCTATGGATAATCAGATAGACCAACTCTTGAGCGAGTGGTCTAAATGGGTAAATTAGTCAGTCCTTACGCATCTTAGCGCTGAGAAAGCTCCCTATAAATAGTATAAAAACATAATAATAACAAATAATCTCAAGTTAACAAAGAAATGCAACAGACAATCCTTGCCATCTCTGGCAAACCAGGACTTTACAAATTGGTATCTCGCGCAAAAGCAAGTCTTATCGTAGAGATTCTTGATGAAACTCACAAGCGCATCCCTGCTTTCGCTTCTGACCGCGTTACTTCTCTCGCTGACATAGCTATGTACACATACGAGGACGATGTTCCTTTGATGACAATCCTTGCTTCTCTTCGTGATAAGGAAGAGGGTAAAGAAGCTTCTATCAATTATAAGAAAGCAAGTGGAGCTGAACTTCAGGAGTATTTCGCTGCTATCCTTCCAAACTTTGACCGTGAGCGTGTTCACACAAGCGATATTAAGAAACTTATTCAGTGGTACAACATCCTCGTTAAGGCAGGCGTGACTGACTTTGAGGATGCTCTTGCTCCAACAGCAGGCAATAATATCGACGACCGCAATGCAGAGTAACTCCAGAAGGACATCCTGGTGTAAATAGCTTTTATGCTTTTAGACATAGTCATAATAATAATAGGTATATACATTGTGCTGAAGGGAGCAGATTTTCTTACTGAAGGTGCTGTCTCTTTAGCACAACGTATGAATATGCCTGAAATGCTGATAGGTCTCACCGTAGTGGCTGTAGGAACTTCCATGCCGGAGTTTTTCGTAAGTGTCACGTCTGCGCTTCAGGGTACGACAGACCTTGCAGTGGCTAATGTGGTAGGCAGTAATATATTTAACGTATTGCTTATTGCTGGTGTTTCTGCTGTAGTTTCTCCTATGTTTATTTCACGTTCCACGGTGCGTCGTGATATTCCAGTGGCTGTAATGGCGTCACTTATCCTTCTCGGATTCGGAATATATGGAAGCATTAGTCGTGGTGCAGGAATCTTATTTCTCGCTTTGCTTGTGGTGTACACCATCTATGCGATTCGTACTGCGTCGCCTGACGAGAGTCAGATGACAGGTAGAAAACCCTATACCATGCTTGGTGCAATCGGCAGAATAGTGATAGGTCTTGCAGGACTTGTAGTGGGAAGCGATTGCTTCGTCAGCAGTGCAACGGAAGTAGCGGGAATGCTTGGTATCAGCGAAGCGGTGATAGGTCTTACTATTGTGGCAGGAGGCACTTCGCTTCCAGAACTTGCCACCAGCGTTGTAGCTGCAAGAAAGGGTCAGTCTTCCATTGCTATTGGCAATGTGATAGGTTCTTGTGTATATAATATCCTTCTCATTATCGGTGTGACTGGTATTATAACTCCTATGACCATCGAGGGACTTTCTATATTAGATTTTGCCTTGATGATGGCAAGTATCACGTTGCTTTGGCTATTTTCATTCACTAAATACAAGGTAGAGCGTTGGGAAGGCTGGCTGATGATAGCCATATTCGCCTGTTATTTAGCGTGGCTGGTATATAATGCATAATCTATAATGCATATTTCAAATTCATAATAACAACTCACCATCGTGCCAGCCACGTTACCGGCTGGTCCCCCCACAAAAAACAACAAAACGCAAAATAGAGTGCTTGGTAACCTCTAATCAAAAAAACAAGAATATGAACAACAAAAACAACAGTAAAGTAAGTATGCTGTTTATGCTTTTCGGCGTACTGTTTTGTGTTTGCCTTATTGCGTCAAACATTTTCGAGACAAAGCAACTATCATTCTTTGGACACAGCCAGACAGGTGGTGTCATCGTTTTCCCTATTTCTTACATCATCAATGATGTCGTGGCAGAAGTATGGGGATTCCGCAAAGCGAGATTTATTATCTGGCTCGGTTTCCTTATGAATTTTTTCTTCGTTGCCGTAGGTGCATTGTGCGACTGGCTTCCAGGCGCAGAGTATTGGACCAACGATGAAGGCTTTCATCAAATCTTCGGTCTTGCTCCACGTATTGCAGCTGCTTCGTTCGTAGCCTTCTTGGTCGGCTCATTCATCAATGCTTATGTCATGAGTAAGATGAAGATAATGAACGAAGGAAAGCATTTCTCTTTGCGTGCTGTTCTTAGCACCATCTTTGGTGAAAGCGCCGACTCTCTTATCTTCTTTCCGCTCGCTCTCGGTGGTATCGTCCCTGCAGAAGAATTGCCTTGGCTGATGCTCTATCAAGTGGTCCTCAAGACTGCTTATGAGATTGTAGTCCTTCCACTTACTATCCGTGTGGTAAAAGCCGTGAAGAAATATGAACATGAGGATGTCTATGATAATGATTTGAAGTCATATAATGTTTTCAAAATGTTCAATTTAGATTAGTATAATTGGTTTACGGTTGTCGGTTATGGGTTGTGGGTTAGTATGCTCAAGCGCCCGAGAGTTTATATCATAACAATACTCATAGCCCACAATCGGCAACCAAAAACCGACAACCCCCAAAACAATGAATCGCGAAAAAGATAAACTACAAGCACTCGGAAAAAAGACTGAGTATCGTCAGGACTATGCTCCAGAGGTGCTTGAAAGCTTTGTAAACAAGCATCCTGATAATGATTATTGGGTCCAGTTTAATTGCCCAGAGTTTACCTCCCTCTGTCCTATCACAGGCCAGCCAGACTTTGCAGAAATAAAGATACTGTATATCCCTGATGTGAAAATGGTGGAGAGCAAGAGTCTCAAGCTCTATCTTTTCAGTTTCCGAAACCACGGAGATTTTCATGAGGATTGCGTAAATATCATTATGAAGGATCTTATCAAACTTATGGATCCTAAATACATCGAGGTAATAGGACTTTTCACTCCACGTGGCGGAATCAGCATCTATCCATTTGCCAACTATGGACGCCCTGGCACAAAGTACGAGAAACTTGCCGAGCATCGTTTCTTCAATCATAACATATAATTTACTTTCTCCAGTTTTTTCCATCTACTTATGGAATATTTACCACAAGACCCAGCAATACTTGTCTCCAGTATCAATATGTTGCTCAGAGATGAGGAGTTTGATACACTGGAATCTCTTTGTTATTCTTTCAATAGAGAGCCAGAAGAAATCAAGCAATACCTTTCTGATCATGGTTATGTGTATTCCCTCAGTCAGCGACAATTCAGACCAATAGGATATGATCAGTAAGTATGCAGTGGAGTCAGCGTTTGCTTTTTTCCATCAGAAGCAACGCATCTATCATTATTCCACCATTGACTGGCAGAAGGATGATATCGAGTATGCCATACAAGATTATGTCAGCAGAATGGACCCAGAATTGTATGAATGGCTTGCTAACGGCAGAAATGACTTCCTTTGTGACCATTCTCGCTTCGCTGACGATTTGATTATGGCTATCAATAAGTTGGAAATCAGATTAGACTAAGAAAAATAATTCAACCGTACAGGTCGAAGAATTTCCTATCCAGCAAAAGCGACAGCAGATCCCTTGTCAATGTCGTTTTCTATTCATTGATAGAAAGCTGTGATATCGTAGAAATCAATCCACTGCAATGGCTTACAGATGTATTACAGAATCTCCATAACGAGACACCAACCGAACAAATAAAACTGATGCTTCCATACTATTATAAAAAATCTCGCGAATAACTTCGCGAGATTTTTTATTTCTAGCAATACGGTGGATTTCGGATGGTTACGTTACGAGATTGTAGTGTAATAACAATGCTAAAAAATCGGTCATTAGGAGAGTTACTCATGATTAGCATCTGTAATTAATCCTAATGACCGATTCTGGTTTATGATTTTTCGTAGATGTTTGAATGTTCATGAGAGAGTCGCACCATCTACAAAGAATAATATGTTTGATTTATGAAACCTTGTTCAGCTTCTTGATGATGCAGAAGATGAAGAGGGCAGAGATGAGACAGATACCTGCGAGAACACCCCAGATAGTTACAAGGTTGAAATTCAATCCCCACATGATACCAGGTACCATTACCAACTGGTTGCCGATAGCTGTAGCGCCAAACCAGAGACCCATCATCAAACCAGCGTACTTAGGAGGCGCTACCTTTGATACGAATGAGATACCGATAGGAGAGAGCAGAAGCTCAGCGAAGGTAAGGATGAGGTATGTAGAGATAAGGAGGTTCGCACTTACGCGTGTGCCCTCTGTTGCAGGATTACCCTGTGTCAATGGAAGTTCAAGTCCCATAGAGCCTACTGCCATCCATACGAAAGCAAATGCTGCTACGAGCATACCAAGACCAATTTTCTCAGGAGATGTAGGCTCTTTGCCCATCTTACGAAGCCAAGCGAACAATGCAACGCTCACTGGTGTCAATGCTACTACATAGCATGGGTTGAACTGCTGGAAGATAGGAGCTTCTACATTAACGATACCGTCGAGAGTGTTATATTTATAGAACAAGAATGCGATAGCCGCAATGATTACGCCGAGAGCGATGCCTTTTCCCTTAGTGGTATTGCTCTGTGCAACTCCGAAGCAACCATAAAGCACGAAGATACAAGCCACGAGGTTAGTAACGTCGAATGCCATAGACTGAAGACCTTCAGATGTCTTGTTGGTGAAGTCGCGAGCAAATAATGTCAATGTATTACCGTTCTGGTGGAATGCCATCCAGAAGAAGATAACAACAGCAAATACAAGGCAGAGGCATACGACGCGCTCCTTTGTCTCTGCTGGAGAAAGTTCCTTAACCTCAGACTTAGTGTTGTCTGCAGACTTCTCCTGCTTCTCATTAGCAAGAACGTGCTTGTAAGTAGAGCTGAATGTGTAATAGATAGCGATACTAATGATAAGAGAAACGCATGCTACTGCGAAAGCGAAGTGGTAAGCATCCTCAGGAGAAACGCCAAGGCTTGTCTTTGCCCATTCCATAATCTTGATGGCAGCAGTAGGAGCGAACATCGCACCAATATTGATAGCCATGTAGAAGAGTGAGAAACCAGAGTCACGGTTGTTAGAATACTTTGGCTCATCGTAGAGACGACCTACCATTACCTGAAGGTTACCCTTGAAGAGACCTGTACCTAATGCAATAAGGATGAGGGATGCTCCCATAGCGGCGATAGCTGCTGAGTCTTTTCCAAGTGGAAGAGAGAGAACGAGGTAACCGATAAACATGATGAAGATACCAGTGGTAACCATACGTCCAAATCCGAATTTGTCGGCTGCGATACCGCCAATAATTGGAAGGAAATAGACCATCATCAAGAAGGTAGAGTAAATAGTACTTGCTATTCCGGTCTCAAAACCGAAGTTGGCCTGCAAATACAGCAAGAATACTGCGAGCATGGTGTAATAACCGAAGCGCTCTCCTGTGTTGGCCAAAGCAAGTGCCCAAAGGCCTTTAGGTTGATTTTCGAACATAGTTTGATTTTGTTAGATTATTAATGAATTTATTAAATAATTCTTGATTAGTATTGACTCTTCTTTTTTACTTGTCAGTCTTATCCTCCAGTCTGCTATTAAGGCAAACTGGAGGAGTACAAAGAATCGTAATGGAATAGTTTACTTTACCCATTTGTCGAGCCACTCAAAGAAAGTGCGCTGCCAGAGAACACCATTCTGTGGTTTGAGAACCCAGTGGTTTTCATCAGGGTAGATAAGTAGTTCGGCTGGGATGCCACGCATTCTTGCAGCGTTGAAAGCACCGAAGCCCTGGTTTGCGTTGATACGATAATCCTTTTCACCGTGGATGCAGAGAATAGGAGTATCCCATTTATCTACGAACTTATGAGGCGAGTTTTCGTAAGTCTTTTTAGCACGCTCTGTCTGATCTTTGTTCCAGTAAGCATCATCATACTCCCAGTTAGAGAACCAGCATTCTTCTGTGTCGGTGTACATAGATTCAAGGTTGAATGCACCATCGTGAGAGATAAATGCCTTGAAGCGCTTATTGTGGTGGCTTGCAAGATAATATACAGAGAATCCTCCGAAACTTGCGCCTACACATCCAAGTCTGTCCTTATCAACATAAGGGAGTGTGCAAGCATCATCGATAGCAGAGAGATAGTCGTTGATACACTGACCTGTCCAGTCGCCAGAAATCTTTTCACACCATTCGCTACCGAAGCCAGGAAGACCGCGACGGTTTGGAGCTACAACTACATAACCATTAGCAGCCATAATCTGGAAGTTCCAACGGTAAGACCAGAATTGGCTTACTGGGCTCTGAGGACCACCCTGACAGAACAAAAGGGTAGGGTACTTCTTATTAGGGTCAAAGTTTGAAGGAAGAATAATCCATACGAGTTCCTTCTTGCCGTCAGTAGTCTTTACCCAACGCTTCTCAACTTTACCCAAAGAGAGCTGAGAGAGAATATGATCATTCTCCTTAGTGAGGCGAGTTGTGACAACATTCTTGCTCTTCTTCTGTGGAGCTACGAGATAGATATCATCAGGAGCAGAGATAGAGTGGCGTGTAGCGATGAGATTGCCAGTATTGCTGAGCATCTGAATTGAGCCATAGTCAGCCTGGTCGTCGGTAATCTTCTCCACGTTACCTGACAAATCTGTACGATAGACGTTAAGACAAGCGTGCCATACTCCTATAAAATACAAATTACGTGAGTTTGGAGTCCAACAGAAAGTCTCTACTGCAGAGTCGAAATTCTCAGTAACGTATGCCTTCTTGCCATCAGCAAATCTATATACGCAGAGGCGGTTGCGGTCAGACTCATATCCGTCGCGTTTCATGCTGAGCCATGCTACATACTGACCATCTGGAGAGAACTGAGGATTGATGTCGTAACCAACGCTACAGTCACCATCTTGATGATTTACTTTCTGTGTAGCAAGAGTTTTGGTATAATTGATTTCAGGAGCTTTGTAGCCTTCAGGCTTGCAGAGGTTCTTAGTACTTCCGCTCTCTGTGTCGTATAGATAAATGTCGCTATCTGTAGATACTGCATATTCACGACCTACCTTTTTACGGCAAGTGTATGCTACTTTCTTTGAGTCTGGACTCCAAGCCAACTGCTCCGTACCACCGAAAGGCTCACCAGGACACTCGTATGGTTCACCATTCAGAATATCCTTAGGAGTAGAGCAAAGACCGTTTTCATCGATGTTCGCAATGAAAGGATGGAGAATGCTCTCTACGTAGTGATCCCAGTGACGGTACATTAAATCAGTAATCTTGCGACCTGAAGCCAAAGGAAGATCAGAAGGATTCTTCTGTATCACTTCATGGAAAGGCATTGACTTGATAAGAATTACCTTTTTGCAGTCAGGGGAGAAGAGGAATCCTTCTACACCGTCTTTCTCATTAGTCAACTGCTTACGGTCAGTTCCGCCAGGAAGCATTGACCATAATTGTCCGCCTGTGATGAAAGCAAGACGATAGGTAGTAATAGCTTTTTTACCTGTGCCAGTAGTCTTTGAAATCCATGCAGGCTCCATCTCGTTGTCGGCAGATGTAGTAAGCATACGATTGTTTGTGCCATCGGCATTCATCATGTAGATGACTGTGTGTGAGGCATTCTCTTTTACGCTGTAGTAAGATACTGTGTAAGCGATTTGCTTGCCGTCAGGGGAAGCCTTTACGCTGCCGATTCTTCCCATGGCCCAAAGAGCTTCTGGTGTCATAAGGTCACTCTTGAGAGCAATCTGGCTCTTTCCTATATTCAATTTTGCCTCGGCCGGGGTGATTGAGAGTGTTGCAGCCATAACTACGGTAGTTAATAATTGTTTTATCATAATATAATAATTAAAGGTTAACTCAACGTAACTTTTTGCTTAACTATGTAAAGTGGTCAAAAGAAGTGTAAAGTTGAGAGGTGTTGTGATTATTCACCTCTCAGTTTTGCATTCTTTTTAGCCAATTCTTCACGCTTTGCACGAAGTTCATCAGCCTCCTTCTGCATAGCTTGCATACGAGCTACGAGACCAGACATTTTCTTGTTTGGGTTTGCCTTGTTCTCTGCTCGCTTAGCATCAAGAATCTGCAGAAGCTTCTCATCGTTTGTAGTCTTGCGGAGCATCCACATGATAAGTGCTGAGAAGAAGAGTGAAATGAAATAATAGAAGTTAAGACCTGCGGAGTAATCATTGAACATGAAGAAGAACATAACAGGCATGAGGAACATCATCCATTGCATCATCTTCATCTGTTCAGCCTGTTGACCGACCATCTGGTCGCGCTGTTGACGCATTGTCATCCATGAGTAGAGTACGTTAGCTACACAGAAGAGAATACAGGTCAGAGAGAGGTGGTCGCCAATTAACCAGATGTTGGTACCCCATTCGATGATAGGGTCGTATGTAGAGAGGTCATCAATCCAAAGGAATGACTGTCCGCGGAGCTGTATTGCATTAGGCACAAAATTGAACATTGCAATCCAGATAGGCATCTGAATAAGCATAGGCAGACAGCCAGAGAGAGGGCTTACTCCGTATTCGGAATAGAGCTGCATCATTGCCTGCTGTTTTTGCAGTTGATCTTCAGGCTTGTTATACTGCTTGGTGGCCTCTTCGAGACGTGGTTTGAGGACGCGCATCTTAGCACTTGACATGTAGCTTTTCTTTACCATAGGATAGGTAATAGCCTTGAGAAGCAGAGTGATAAGAATGAGCACTATGCCCATTGGGATTGAGAGACCTGTTAGCCAGTCGAAGACATAAAGAGTGAACCATCGGTTGATGTATCTGAACAAAGGCCATCCGAGATACACGAGGCGCTCCATCTGAAGGTCTTTTCCAAAAGAAGACTCATCCTCAACGCTTTGGAGAAGACGGAAGTCATTTGGTCCATAATAGAATTCAAACTCAGAAGCATGTACACCATTAGGATCAAAAGCTGTCTTGAGCTTTGCCTGATAACCCTTGAGGTAACCTTCGCCTTTTTCGTACGGGACAGAAGAAAGAAGGGCATTGCTTGCAAATCCGCTTTTTGAAATCATTACAGCAGAGAAGAACTGATTCTTGAAAGCAATCCAGTCTGTCTTTTCATCAATGGCTTCATCTATCTTTTCACTTGTCTCAGAGAGGTAATCAGTGCCTCCGTCGGCAAAGTGGTATGTGAGAGTAGAGTAGCGATTCTCGAATGTGAAGCCTTTTTCCTGCTGGCGTGCGCGATCTTTCCAGTCTATATCCATCTGAGTGGTATTCGGATTGAAGAGACCAGACATGCCATTGGCTTTTACAGAGCAACTGAGAAGGTAATTATCACCGAGCTTATAGCTAATCTCGAGTGTTTTACCCTTACTTGCTAAAGCTGTGAATGTTACGCTATTTTTAGTTACGTTTGACGGAGTAAAATAGAGATCTGCAGTCGCAATATTCATATCCTTAGCAGAAAGAATGAAGTTGAGCTGTTGATCTTTCTTCTCAAAGAGAGTCACATCCTTGTTGTCGTCTCTGTCTTTAAAGTTCTTTATTACAGCCTTGGTGACAGTTCCGCCTTTTGTAGAAAGGGTAATAGCTACCTTTTCATTGGAGAGAACGATGTCTTTTGTCTGTCCCTGACGGGCGGAATAGAAGAGGGCGGTACTATCCTGAAGAGCCGCCATCTGTGTCTCAATCTGCTTCTCCTGAGCTTTTTTAATCTGAATTTCTTCTTTTTCCTTTACTAAGGCAGCGATAGAGTCTTGCTTACGTTGCTCCTGGATTTCCTCTGTAGAAGGACGAGTAAACCAGTTGAAGCCGAACAATACAGCTGCAATGAGCACGAAACCTACGATGGTGTTTTTGTCCATTAGTTGATTTTTTGTTTTATTTATATCCCCAAATATAGGCTCCCCCTGTGATTTGTTTCGTAGGAAGAGTTTTTTGTTTGGGGGTGTTTAACATTAGTTCATTATATAATTTAGAGCGCAAAGTTACATTTTTTTTCCGATATTTGGAAGAAAATACGGTGTTTTGTTTGAATTTATCTTCAATAGACGTATTTTTTACCCTCTCTTATGTGCTTTCTCAATATTTTACATTAACTTTGTAGTCCATTTTGTAGTGTTATGAAATATATAATTCTAATAATATTTACCCATTTCTCTCTCTGCTCAGTAAAAGCGCAGAGTCGTTTTGTACGCTATAATACCAACGTAGATTATGGTTCCCTTTCAACGATTTCCGCTTATATGGATTCACTCAGAGTACTTCGTCATCGTGTGGATTCTATGCAAAAAGTGAATGATTCAATAGCTTTGATGAGTGGAAAAAAAGCAGATTCAAGGTTTTATCGTCTATTCTCTCCAATTACTTTTGATCCAAAGGTTACAGCGAGGCTTATAAACAACAAAGCATTGCTGTCTCAATCCGATGCGGACGAAGAAATAGACGATGTTTTGCTCTATTATTATTTTAATAGACCTGACCTCATTCAGACTTCCGTCTTAAGGCTTCATAAATCTGCAGCGAAGGGAGTTTCTCTTCCTTCATCACCTGTAAAACGAAAAGTGGAAGTGGTGAAAGAAACACGTGGAGTAGATGAAGCTCAACTAATTGAGAATATGCCAGTTGATATAAAGATATTCAAACCAAACTTTTGGACGTTTAATGGCGATTATTCTCTGCAATTCCTTCAAAATTATATCTCTGATAATTGGTATAGAGGTGGTGAAAGTAATCTCTCGGCAGTTGGTAATGTTGTCTTAAAAGCTAATTATAATAACAAGCAGAAGGTGAAGTTTGACAATACTCTTGAACTAAAATTAGGTATGCAGACTTCAGAATCAGATACTGTGCATACTCTGAAAACCTCAACTGATGTACTGAGATATACAGGAAAGCTTGGTCTTCAAGCCATAAAAAAATGGGATTATGCCTTTCAGGTTATAGCAACAACGCAGATGATGAGAACTTATAGGAGCAATAATTCTACGGTCTATTCAGACTTCTGTTCTCCCCTTGAAGTAAACTTCTCTATTGGTATGGACTATACAGTAAGTACGAAGAATCGTAAACTGACAGGTTCTGTACATCTTGCTCCTTTGGCATATAATTTCAAATATGTTGGACGTCTTGCCTTATCTACTCGCAACGGATTGCAAGAAGGTAGTCACACTCTTGATGATTGGGGTTCGCAGATGACGGTCAATCTAACTTGGAAACCAGCTGAAAACATAAAATGGAACTCCAGACTTTATGCTTATAGTACTTATGAGCGTGCAGTCGTAGAGTTTGAAAATACTATAACATTCGTTTTAAGCAAATTTATTTCTACCAATTTATTCCTTTATCCACGTTTTGATGACGGAGGAACACGTAAAGAAGGCAAGAGTTATTGGCAGATGAAAGAATATCTTGCTCTTGGATTCTCATATTCGATGTAGAATGGGATCAGAATACTTTTATCTAATTGTCGAAAGATATTTATTGCGTTTGTATAAATTTTGCTCATAATTCTATCAATTTAACCGTATATGTCTGATGAAATGACCATAAACCCAGAACTTGATTTGGCTTGGAAAATTATTGCCAATACAGATACGCACCTATTTCTTACTGGAAAAGCAGGTACAGGTAAGACAACATTCCTCAGAAAATTGAGAACGAATGTGCCAAAACGGATGATTGTAGTAGCCCCAACAGGTATTGCGGCTATCAATGCTGAAGGTGTGACAATACATTCCTTTTTTCAATTGCCTTTCGGTCCACAATTGCCAGGAACACAGTATTCTGGGAATAAACGCTATGCTTTCAGACGACAAAAGCTTAGACTTATTCGTTCGGTTGATCTCATCGTGATTGATGAAATATCAATGGTGCGTGCTGATCTTCTTGATGCCATAGATTCAGTGTTACGTCAATATCGTGACAGGTCTCGCCCTTTTGGTGGTGTTCAGATGCTTATGATAGGAGATATGCAACAGTTGGCTCCTGTAGCTCGTGAAGATGAATGGAGCATCTTACGTCAATATTATGATACGCCATATTTCTTTTCAAGTAAAGTTTTACAACAGACAGACTTTGTAACTGTAGAGTTGCAACATGTATATAGACAGAGTGATCCGTTTTTTTTAAACTTATTGAATAAGGTTAGAACGAATTCTGCCGATGTCTCAACGCTTCAGGCTCTCAATCAGCGTTATATTCCTAATTTTAATCCTGCAAAGGAAGATGGGTATATACGCCTTGTGACTCATAATAATCAAGCTGATAGTATCAATCAGCGTGAGCTTGATGCATTGACTACGACTCCATACCATTACCAAGCAAAGATAGATGGAGATTTTCCGGAACTGTCTTTCCCGACGGATGAGATTCTTACGCTTAAATGTGGTGCGCAAGTAATGTTCATTAAGAATGATTCTTCACCTTCAAAGCGTTATTATAATGGCATGATTGGCGAAGTTGTCGATCTCACAGAGAAGACGGTTAATGTGCGACCTTCTAATGGCGAATCTGTGATAGAAGTGCAACCAGAAGAATGGACTAATGTAAAATATGAAATTGATGAGAAAACTCGTGAAATAAAAGAGGTCGTTGTAGGAAAATTTGTGCAGCAGCCTCTTAAACCGGCTTGGGCCATCACCGTGCATAAGTCACAGGGGTTGACATTTGAACGTGCCATAATAGATGTTCAACATAGTTTCGCCCATGGACAGACCTATGTAGCATTGTCACGTTGTAAAACCTTAGAGGGAATGGTATTGGCTAATCCTATTCCGCAATATGCTATAATCAATGACCGAACAGTCGAGTCTTTCTGTAATGATCCACGTCACCAGAGTCCCGATGAAAAGCGTTTAGAGCAAATGCAACGTCAGTTTTTGCTTCGTACAGTTGCAGACCTTTTCTCTTTTATGCATTTAAGGTACGGTTTCAATGACTTGGAACGACTTCTACGTGAGCATTTCTATAGTCTGTATCCAAAGCAGTATAACGATTGGAAGGCTATGTCATTGAAGTTCAAACAGAGAGTAGAAGATGTAGCAATGAGGTTTCATCAACAGTATCAGAATATCATAATGACTGATCCTGACTATCTTAATTCTGAACTTTTACAGGAGCGTATAAAGAAAGGTGCTTGGTATTTTGAAACTCAATTGTGCGACGCGTATGATCTTCTACGTACTACTCATATGCCAATAGATAATCAGACAATATCAGATAGACTTGAGAATATCTTGCAAACATTCAGCGATGGTATTAACCTGAAACTGAGTTTGATGCACTATGTTGCCAAAGAGGGACTTCATCTTCAGGACTATCTCAAATATAAAGCTAAGGCTTCACTTGATGATGATGCTTCTGACGGTAGAAAGAATGGAAAAGAGAAGGGGAGTGGTGTCAACCTTAGTGATGCGCCTGCAGGATTCCGTAATCGTGAAAAGAAAGAGAAGAAGGTGCGATTGGTTGTGGAAATACCTACGGAAGTTCTTCATAAAGAACTCTTCACTGAGTTGACACAGTGGCGTAAAGCAGAAGCAGAAAAACTTGGGCGCCCTGCTTTCTTTGTAATGACACAGAAATCGCTAATGGGAGTTGTAAATCTTTTACCGTCAGACAATGCAGAATTGGAGAGTATTCCAGGGATTGGTAGTAAATTTATGGAAAAGTACTCGCAGGTTGTACTGCATATTGTATCGGAAGCGGTAAGCAAATACGGCTATGATAAACCTGAGAAAAAGATGGTGGAAGTACGTACGATGAAACAAGAGGAGAAAGAACAGCGTGCTCTTGAGATGTATCAATCAGGAATGCAGGTGGAAGAAATCGCTTTAGAGTTTATGGTAACCGAGAGTACTGTCTATCATTATCTTCAGCCTTCCGTCTTGTCAGGCCTGTTGCCTTTGAATCATCTTTTTGAGCAAAAAAAGATAGATGCTGTAAATAGATGCTTGTCAGAGCATCCTAATGCTTCTGCTAAGGATATAAAGGATATCCTTGGTAAAGATTATAATTATGGTATTATCAATTGCTGCCGTGCTTTGATTGTAAAGAATGAAATTTAGGTGCTTGCTGATTTCTGCATATTATTGTTGGCAACGTATATGAATCGGTGCTTTTGCATTCTTGTAAATTTAGATAAGGCTTGACATGGTAAACCATCTTCTGTGCCCCAATATAGGTTGAAATTTAGATAAGAATTTCTCCTTTTTTAAAAAAATCAATAGAGATAAATATAAAATCAGATTGATTCCGATTCTATATTTATCTCTATTGTTATTTTGTCGGGTTGTCTTTTCTATTAAATTCTATAGAAGAGAGACACCTCGTAATGAGCAGTAATAATTACTTCACAGCGATGCACTCAATTTCTACGCGAGCGTTCTTAGGAAGAGTCTTGACAGCAACAGCAGAACGTGCAGGGAATGGAGCCTCGAAGAATTCAGCATATACTTCGTTCATTTCTGCAAAGTCAGCCATATCAGCAAGGAAAACCCCCATCTTAACTGCGTGCTTCATATCTGTGCCAGCAGCCTCAAGGATATTCTTGATGTTTGTGAGTGACTGGCGGGTAAGTTCCTTAATTCCACCTTCTACGAAGTTACCAGTTGCAGGGTCGATAGGGAGCTGACCTGAAACGTAGATTGTACCGTTGGCTTCAACAGCCTGGCTGTAAGGACCAATTGCAGCAGGTGCATTGGTTGTAGCAATTTGATTTTTCATATTTATGGTATTTGTTAGAGCAACAGCAGATGTTTTGCTTGTTGCTGGGTTATTAATTCTTTTCTTTGGAGCGTGGCTTTTTTTTTGTTTAGCCAACCATTGGGCTTTTCTACGTTCGTAGTCTTCCCTATGATACTCAAGATAGTTGTCAGCCATTTGTTATTTCTTAAATGTACTGTATATTACACTCATCTTGATGTTACTGTCTTTAGTAGAACCGGAAACAAGACGTGTGCTCGTCAGAGACATATCATGTGTTACACGAGTAAGAACAGACTGACCACTCACTGTAGTGTAGTTGATTTCTACAGGTATGATTATTGCTTTGTTCCAATCAGGGAATAATCTTTCATATTCTGCATCAGTTGTACCTGGATGTGCAGTCATATAACCCTTTTTCTTGTTTGACATATATGTCAGCATGCTGGCGATGTTGCCAAACTTATAACCGTTGGTGCTGGAATCGTATGTCGTGAGGAATGATTTGCGATAGTCAGCTACTTCTTTATTTTCAAAGAAAGAAGTGTATTCGTCAACAGGAAGAATAAGAAGAGTCTGTGGAATTGGCAACTCGTAATCTTTAAGACTGCTATTGTTCAATCGTGGGATAAATACACGAGCAGTGTTGAGAGTATCGAGTTCATGATCTTTTTCTACTTCATCTACAGGGAGTGTAAGCTTTGTGAAAAGTCCACTTGGGGTCTTCAGATAAGTGCAACTCTTGTCAGAAGCAAGACTTTCGAGGATGCTGTGGTCCTGAACGATCTGTGTTTTCTGCATAACCTCCTCTGTTCCAGAGAAACTACTCATGCCGACATATACAGTATCCTTTACGGAAGTACTGTCCTTCTTCTGTCCGAGGTATTTGAAATATATGTTGAGTTGAGTAATGGCGATGTTAGCCATAGCTCCGACGCCATTGGTTGACTCAATGAAAAAGCCCGGGCAGACATTGTTAATGAATGAAATGGCGTTTGCGAAATACTTAGGGTTTTCATAGTACTTGCGCATTACGTATGTGCCATAGTTATTATATGTCTTTCCGTCTTTATCAGTATAAGGTTGATTGAGAGCGATGTTGATGTGCTTGTAAGCCTCATCGTTACGATCGCTTTCAGATATACTGAAATCAATGAGTGAGTATGTTACTGACTTTTGAAGTCCGTTCTCACGAATATAGCCATTCTTTCGAGGTGAGAAAGAAGAGTAATAGGTTTCCTTTTCACTCATTGGTCGTGCCATTTCGTTGAGTGTGCACTTCATAGAAGCAGTGGAGTCACCGTATTGGTTGGCATAGAACAGGATAACTTCACAACTGTCAGCTATAGGTTGTTTGTCTTTGTCTAACGAAACTATCTTGCTAATTTCAGGGTATTCATAGTTGTCAAGCGGGCGAAACTGTGTCATATAGTTGCCTGTAATGTATGCTCCAGTTTCTGGGTCCTTGATTTTGCCAAGGTAACCAGTACCAGACCTTGAGATGACAGAGTCTATAATCACTGTTTCTGAAGCTATGTCGAATACCTTTGCACTGACACTTATGTTGTCGTTAATGTCAGAAATAGAACTTCCTACACCTTCTGTAGTGTCATCGCAAGAAGCGAGTATCACTGAAAGCGCAAGTAAAGGTAGAAACAATCTTTTCATTAAATAATTCTTTTTGTGGAGTGTTTATTCGAAGAGAGAGTCGTAGAACTTATAGTAAGCATCACCGAAGTCTTCACCAGGATAGTCGAGATATTTCGCTCCAACTTCTTCGGCCATATTTTTGTATATGCTATCGATTCCATCAGATGCAGCAATAACACCATCAGAATTGTCAATAGCAAGGCGAGTCAACTCTTCGAGTGTGAATTGATCCTTGTATTTTTCAAGGCTTTCTACAGTTATATCCTTGAATGCAATACGCTGCTTAACATCATTTTCTAAAGGAGCGTTAGGCTCTCTAGAGAAAATAGATGTGACGATCTTTGCGTTATTAACAGCTGGCTCGTCTTGATAAGCTTGCTTAATGTATAAAGGAGCAAAGTAACTCATCCAACCTTGGCAATGGATGACGTCGGGAGACCAACGAAGTTTTTTCATCGTTTCAATGACGCCACGTGCAAAGAAAATAGCTCTCTCTGCATTGTCAGTGATAGGTTCTCCATTTTTATTCTTGAAGAAGTATTCATCATTATCGATGAAATAGACCTGAATCTTTGTCTGTGGAATGCTTGCCACCTTAATGATAAGAGGGTGGTCAGTGTCATTGATGACGATGTTCATTCCAGAGAGACGTTGTACCTCATGTAATTGTCCGCGACGCTCATTTATTTCGCCCCACTTAGGCATAAATGTGCGTATTTCACTGCCGTGGTCCTGTGCGTTCTGAGGGGCTTTTCGTCCCATGAGTGACAGCTCGGTATCGGCTACATAAGGAGTAATCTCGTGGTTGATGAACAGAATTTTCTTCATTTCTACATGGTGTAATGGCAAGAAAAGAACCGCTTTTAGCGCATTATAATGTAGCGACGCTTGTCTTAGCCTGTGATTGATATCAATTTAACTGACTGCAAAGATACAAAAAAAACAGGAAAAAATCACAACTTTCACTATTAGTTTACAGTTAATTAACGCAAACCGAATGTTAATTGTGACTTTTTCCTTGAAATATTGCCTTACGTCGGCATTTTCGATAAGAATGTTCTTGTGGATTTGTCAAGAATGGTGAGAGGTATGTTAATTCGAAAACATGAGTTATTCGAATGTTACAAGAGGAGTGTTTTCCTTTACCACTTCGCCTTCCTCTACGAGGATAGCCTTGACTTTGCCATCATGCTCAGCAGTTAGATTGTTGTCCATCTTCATTGCTTCGAGGATGATGAGTGAATCACCTTCCTTCACTTCCTGTCCTACCTTAGCATTTATGCCTACGATAGTACCTGGGAGTGGAGAGCAGAGAGCATCTTGCAGGTCGTTAGCCTTGTCGTCGTTTTTCTTTGCTGGGGCTGGTTTTACCACAACTCTTTTGTGCTCTACTATAGGTTCAATTTCGCGTATCACGCTATAGGACTCTCCATTGACAGTAACGTTGATAGTACCGTCTGCAGCTGTTTCAGTTATAGTAACAGCGTATGGATTGCCATTGATTTTATATTTATATTCTTTCATACTTATAGGGTTGCTCCTGTCATCTTTATTACCTTTGATGTCCATTCGGTGTTGTGATTTCTGATGGTCAGTTTTCCTGATTCATCATCATGGAGATTGTAGCCGAGGTCATCATGAAGTGCCATTGCTATGGCTGCAAATACTTCGTTGTTCATTATTTGTATTGTATATAGATTTTCACTTATCCGTATGCTAAAGTCTTGTATGGAGACTTATAAAATATAATATAGAATAAGGTGAAAATGTGAATGAACAAAGAAAAATGAATGGTGGAAAAATCATTCGAATGGCGTCCACCATTCATTTTTCAGTTGATTGTCATGCTTTTTTCTTTACATAGGGATACATCCGTGCTTCTTAGCAGGGAGGTTCTGACGCTTTGTAGCAAGCTGTGCGAGGGCACGGCAGATACGGAAACGAGTATTGCGTGGCTCAATTACGTCATCGATATAGCCGTACTTGGCAGCCTGATAAGGATTAGCGAAGAGTTCTGAGTATTCATCCTCCTTTTCCTTGAGGAATGCCTTAACATCACCACCTTCTTCCTTAACCTGCTTAGCGCCCTTAGCCTGAAGCACAGCAACTGCGCCTGCAGCACCCATTACAGCGATTTCAGCAGAAGGCCAAGCGAAGTTGATGTCAGCGCGGAGCTGCTTACATCCCATTACGATGTGAGAACCACCGTAAGACTTACGAAGAGTAACTGTAACCTTTGGCACAGTAGCTTCTCCATAAGCGTAAAGCAACTTGGCACCATGGAGGATAACAGCGTTGTACTCCTGACCAGTTCCTGGGAGGAAGCCTGGTACGTCAACGAGGCTGACGATAGGAATATTGAATGCGTCGCAGAAACGTACGAAGCGAGCACCCTTACGACTTGCATTAACATCGAGTACGCCAGCGTAAGCTGCAGGCTGGTTGGCCACGATACCTACAGACTGACCGTTGAAACGAGCGAAACCTACGATGATGTTCTTTGCAAACTTAGGCTGTACCTCGAAGAATTCTCCATTGTCAGTGACAGCAGAAATTACCTTGTACATATCGTAAGCCTGGTTAGGATCCTCAGGAATAATCTCGTTGAGAGAATCGTCAAGACGATCTACTGGGTCGTCACATTCTACGCGTGGAGCCTCTTCCATATTGTTAGAAGGGATGTAAGATACGAGAGTCTTAATCATCTCGATACCCTCTTCTTCAGTCTTAGCTGTAAAATGAGTAACTCCAGACTTAGAAGCGTGTACGCTTGCACCACCGAGGTGCTCAGCGTCAACGTCCTCACCTGTAACGGTCTTTACTACAGCAGGACCAGTAAGGAACATGTAAGAAGTTCCTTCCATCATCATGGTGAAGTCTGTGAGTGCAGGAGAATAAACTGCGCCACCAGCACATGGACCATAAATCATAGAAATCTGTGGTATAACACCGGATGCAAGGATATTGCGCTCGAAGATTTCGCCATAACCAGCGAGAGCGTCGATACCTTCCTGAATACGTGCGCCACCAGAGTCATTGATACCGATTACAGGAGCACCCATAGTCATTGCCATGTCCATCACCTTACAGATCTTCTCTGACATAGTCTTAGAGAGAGAACCACCGTTTACAGTGAAGTCCTGTGCGAAGACATAAACGAGACGTCCGTTCATTGTACCAGAACCTACTACGACACCGTCACCGAGGAACTGTTTCTTCTCCATGCCGAAGTTTGTGCAATGGTGGAGCTTGAACATGTCGTATTCTTCGAATGAACCTTCATCGAGGAGCATGTCGATACGCTCACGAGCTGTGTATTTGCCACGTGAGTGCTGTTTCTCTATTGCCTTCTCGCCACCGCCCAGGCGTGCCTTTTCGCGCTTTTCGAGAAGTTGCTTGATTTTTTCTACTTGCTTAGACATTTTTTTGTTTATTGTAGTGATTGATCTTTTGGATTGGGTATAAAATATTTGTATTGCTCTTTCTGATATTTTTTCATTATAAAGTCAGAGCATACCTTTTCCGTAGAAGACCATATATATATTAAAAAGGTGTGGGTTTACTTCTGTGGCTCGCAGAGCTCTGTGAGGATACCAGCAGTAGACTTAGGATGGAGGAAAGCGATAGTCATCTGCTCAGCGCCTGGACGTGGAGTCTTGTCGATGAGACGAATGCCCTTACCTTCTGCTTCAACGAGAGCCTCTGCTACGCCGTCTTCTACAGCGAATGCTACATGGTGAACGCCCTTGCCACCCTTTTCGAGCCACTTAGCTACAGCACTCTCAGGGCTTGTAGGCTCAAGGAGTTCGAGCTTTGTCTCACCTACCTTAAGGAAGGCAGTCTTTACTTTTTGGTCAGCAACCTCTTCGATAGCGTAGCACTTGAGACCTAGAACGTTCTCGAAATAAGGAAGGACTTCTTCGATGCTCTGGACGCCAATGCCCAGGTGGTCAATTCTTGAAATTTTCATTTTCTTACTGTTTAGTTATGTGATTGTATAGTATTGTGATTTTTAAGTGTACTAATTTTTAGCGTTGCAAAGATAACAAAATCTTTTGTAATATAAAAACTATTAACAACTTTTACATCTTAAAACTCAAATAAAACCTTTGCATTGATTTGTCGGGTTGTCAAATAATTGGGTACAGCGTATTGTTGATTGCTTATATCTGTCACCCAATAGTATGAATTGACATTATTGATGCCGAGCACATTGAGGCAGTCTATACCGAGCCAAACATTGCGGAAGATGCTTTTAGCCTTTCTCTTTTCGTTGTCGAAAAGTCTGTAGCTCATTCCAATGTCGGCACGCCTATAAGCAGGTGCTCTGAAATTCATAGTTTCGATACGTCTATGTGGCGCATTAAAAGGTAGTCCATCTGCAAAAGCCAGTTTGAGCTGCATCTTCCATTTGTCTGTGTTAGGGAAGTAATCAGAGAATGAAAGGTTGACAGAATATCTCTGGTCTGTAGGCAGAGGAATACTAACGCCATTGAGTTTCATCCTTGTATTCATAATAGAGAACGTAAGCCAGGAGTCAGTTCCTGGCACAAACTCTCCAAAGAGCTTGAAATCAATACCTGCAATGTGTCCCGAAGCCTCGTTTGTGCCGTAATAGACTACTTTGACATTGTTGACACTATAAGGTACTATATTAGCAAGAGCCTTATAGTATGCTTCGGCTGTGAATCTGAATGGCCTGTCGAGCATCTTGAATTTGTAGTCCATTCCTGCGATGAAATGGATAGAACGCTGCGACTTAATCTTGTCGTTGAGTCGTGCGTAAGTAGTTCCGTCAACGGTCGTGGTGTCCAGCAGTTCCTTGAAGAAAGGAGCCTGATAATACAATCCAGTAGCGAAACGGAAAGTGATGTCTTGATTGAATCCTGGAATGATAGCGAGTGAGATACGAGGTGAGACGATGCTTTCCTTGTTGAATGACCAGTTGGAGAATCTAATTCCATAGTTGAGCGTGAAGTAAGTGGCTGGAGAAATCTCTTTTCCATCCTCGTCAGTCTTGCCTCCGCTACTGAAACGGTAGTTATCCTGGAAATAAAATTCCGTTCTTCTCGCATTTATCTCATTGCGCGCACTGAGTGTATAGATGGTGCGTAGTCCCTCGCCTGTATGTGGAATCATGTATCCAGCAGAGTCGCGCATTTCATATTCACGCATATTCTCACGTATATTCTCCCATTTCATGGTGAGAGCAGTCTGGTAGGTGTGATGCTTCGTTTTGTGGTCGAGTATCAGTTTCGCACTTCCTACCTTCGCTTTTAGGAAATTCCTGGCATGTTCAGCGTAAGTTCCCACACCAAGTTCGGTACTATTATTTGTCTCTGTGAGCCAATATTGTCCTTGTATGTCGTAAGTTTCCTGCTCCTTTGTGTGGAAAGCAGAACCGATGAGTGAGAGGCTTGTCTTGTCAGTGATGTTTCGCTTGATGTTGATAGTGCCGAAGAATGTGCGGAAAAGGTCTTTCTCCCATCCGTCGAAATACACCTTGAAATTTCGGATGTTATCCTGTGTTCCGAATGAAGTTTCACGACTTGAAGGTGTGAAATTATAGTTTGACTGTGAGATGTTACCTATGAAATCCACTTGCCAACGCTTGTTTGGCGCAAAAGAGAGGTACGTCTGATAGTCGATGAACTTCGGATCGTATTCTCCATCAGTCTGGAGAGTATTGAGCAGTGCTTTTGAAGTCTTGTATCTTACAGCGTTTGCCCAAGCAAATTTCTTATTGCTAAATCCTATGTAAGCACTTCCGCCGAGCAAACTTGCCTGCGCATTAGCTTCAAATTTCTTTGGTTTGCGATAAGTGATGTCGAGGGCAGATGACATTTTGTCTCCGTATTTTGCCTCGTAACCGCCAGTGGAGAAGCCTATGGAGCCTACCATGTCAGGATTTATAATTGACAAACCCTCTTGCTGTCCACTCCTTACGAGGAATGGACGATATATTTCCACATTATTTATATATACAGAATTTTCATCGAAAGCACCACCGCGTACGTTATATTGTGAAGAGAGTTCGCTGTGAGTGCTTACGCCTGCTTGTTGCTGAATTAGTTCCTCCACAGCATTTCCTGATGTGGTAGGTGCGGTTTTCATATCTTTTGTGTCGAGTTGCTCAGTTGTTGAGGTCTGCCTTTTCCTTTCCGTAATATACACTTCGTCAATCATTTGCTCGTCTTCGTGAAGCGAAATCTGGAGTCTAAGTCTGCCTTTAGGGCGTCTTAATACTCTCTCCTTTGTCTTATATCCAATCATTGAGAAGCGAATGACTACCGAGTCGGCTGAAGCGAGCGTGAGAGTAAACTCGCCTTTGAGGTTGGTCATGGTAAACTTTCCCTGCTTGACGCAAGCTACTGATGCTAATTCTATTACATTTTCCTGTGCATCAGTTACTTTACCTGTAAGCACGAACTCTTGTGCCATCACAAAGGTGTGGCACAATAATATGGTAAGCGATATGAGAATTCTCTTGTACATTATTTATCTAACGTACTTTTGGGGGAATTATTGTTTTGTTGCTTAGTTGTTGGTTGAGGTAAATTGTCAATTGATGAAAATTTAGCCTGATAAGACAATTATGCTATTGCGTTAGTTATCTTGTTTACACAAAATAAGGAGAAATAGTTGATTGTGTTCTATATAGCCTTCTTTGTTGATTTATAATCCCATGCAAATCGTTGTGACAGAATGCATTGATGATATTTTTAGTTTTATACTTCGTCAAATATAGAAAGTATTTTGCTGACGATAGTTGAAGATCCGGCAATGATGCTAACATTGCGGTCATCACAGAGTGTGGCGATGATGCCACCAGCCTCTTTTACTATTACCTCACCTGCGCAAGCATCCCATTCCTTAAGATTGTATTCCCAGTAAGCATCAAGTGTGCCCATTGCAGTACAGCAAAGGTCGTACGCTGCGCTTCCCATCCTGCGAAAGCCACGTACAAGAGGAATGATAGCAGTAGCCTCTCGGATATTATTCTTCGGGTTAGTGGCTTTGTCATAAGGAAAACCTGAACCTACGACGCATTGTCCAATTTCTGTTTTGCTTGAGACGTTTATCCTCTTCTTTTCGTTTGTAGTATAAGGCTTTCTGTAATAAGCACCTTTTCCTTTAATGGCGGTGTATAGTTCATCGAGATAAGGAGCGTAAACCACTCCTACGACAGGCTCCTCCTTGTATTTTACTCCGATGCTGACGCAAAATACGGGAAGACCTTGTGAGTAACTGTTAGTTCCATCTAATGGATCAATCACCCACGCCCAGTCTGAGTCGGCATTAATATGTCTGCCCGTTTCCTCGCCAATGATGGAGTGGGAGGGATAGAGAGAAGAAATTTGCTGAATGAGAAAATCCTCGCACGCTTTGTCCACGTTTGTTACTACATCATAGACATTGCTCTTTGTGTCAATTCCAATGTCGGATGAGCGGAAAGCATTCAACTGAATTCTTCCACAATGTAGTGCCATTTCGATAGCACTTGTCTCTATATTTTTCAAGAAAGAATAATCTTGTTCCATATTATTTTGACTTTTTAAGTTTGTATTTTACAAAAGTAAGAAATATATTTGAAACTGCCAAGCGTTTTCCTTTGGAATGATAGATTAAAGAATCTTATAATAACCGGAATAAACAATAAAGCCTTTGGTTTATTCATATAGTGTATTGTTTTGTTTCATTTGTTTCTTTATTTTGATATATTGGCGTCTGCGCAATATGTAAAAATATTAACATTTGAAAATCACGAAATGTATTTCTGCTCGCGAATACGCAATTCTCGTTGATTTTTATAAAGCTTTGGTTGTTAGTGTGTTATGGTATTTATTAAAAAATAAAGTTCAAATTAAGGCAAAAAAGGAGTGAAAAATAGGGAAAAAAGCTATGCTTTTGGAAGGTAAAAGCTTAGTTATTGCTATGTAAAAGCTTAGTTATTGCGCGGTAATATCTTAGTTATTGCGTTGTAAAAGCTTAGCTTTTGCATTTGGTTTGTTTAGTTGTTGTGTTTTTTACTTGGATTTAGTTGGTTTCGGTGGTCTGTTTTTATTGATTTGTTTTGGTGGGGGTGGGGCGTTTTTGCTTGGTTTTAACGGTTGTTAAAATTTGTATATTGGTTTGGGGGCGATGCAGAACCAAAGATGGTTCTGAGTTGGATTGGTGGATGTCTTTAGCTTTGGGTTTATGGGTATCTTGTTTTTTGAAATTGTTGTTGGTGTTTTTTTTAGATTTGTTTGAGGAAAATGAAAATAAAACAGGTATCATCTTGAGATGGTACCTGTTTTTCTTGATTTTATAGGGCTTTAGTATTAAAGACCGAGATCCTTTTTGATTTCCTCTACACGGAGATTAGCCTTTGCCGTAGCTGCGTCGTAGTCACCATCAAACTGGCCTGGAACTGGAACCTCAAGGTAGAACTTAATCTTAGGTTCTGTGCCGGAAGGACGTACGCTCACCTTGAGACCATCTTCTGTAAACCACTGCAATACATTGCTGGTGTCAGGCATTTTAAAGTCTGTTACTACGCCGTTGTCAGTGCGCTTGAGAGTCTTGTAGTCTTTTATTGTGACAACCTTAGAGCCTGCAATGCTTGTAGGAGGGGTCTGACGGAAATTTTCCATCATAGCCTTAATCTCGTCAGCACCGGTCTTTCCTGGTTTTACTACGTTGATTGTCGTCTCGTTCTGGAAACCATACTCCTTGTAGATGTCGAGGAGAAGGTCGAAGAGAGTCTTGCCCTGATCCTTTGCCCATGCTGCAATCTCACAGATGAGACAGATTGATGCAGGAGCGTCCTTATCGCGTACTTTGTCGTATGGAAGGTAGCCGAATGACTCTTCGCCACCACCGATGTATTGGCGCTTGCCCTCATTCTCACGGATACGGTATGCAATCCACTTAAAGCCAGTGTATTCATCGAAGCATTCTACGTTGTTCTTTTTGCAAATCTTAGCGATGAGCTCAGAGGTAACGATGGTCTTAACCATGAAGTCAGTTGGTTTCAACTGATTGAGGGCCTTCTTGTTCTTGATGGTGTACCAATAGAACATGCAAGCGGTCTGGTTGCCATTGAGAATCTGCCATTCACCCTTACCGTTGCGACATACGATAGCGAGACGGTCAGCGTCAGGGTCGGTAGCCACTACGAGGTCAGCATTGAGCTTTGTGCCCAATTTCATGCCTAAAGTCATAGCCTCTGGGTTCTCAGGATTAGGAGAAACGACAGTCGGGAAGTTGCCGTCGATAACCATCTGTTCAGGTACGACGTTGATATTTTGGAAGCCCCAAGAGCGGAGGCAGAGAGGTACGAGTTCGCGACCAGCGCCATGCATAGCTGAGTAAACGATGTTGAGATCCTTGTTGCGAAGGATAACATCCTGGTCAACCATACTCTCCTTGACGGCAGTCATGTAGTCGAAATCTACTTCGCCGCCGATGATTTTGAGAAGGTCAGGGTTGAGTTCCCATTTTACATCGTCAATGCTTACTTTCTTTACCTCTTCTACGATGCCGATATCATGAGGCTGGAGCACCTGTGAACCGTCCTCCCAATAAGCTTTGTAGCCATTGTACTCGCGAGGGTTATGAGAAGCAGTCACGTTTACGCCACACTGTGCTTTGAGATTGCGTATTGCGAAAGAAATTTCTGGAGTAGGGCGGAGACTCTCAAATAGATATACCTTGATGCCGTTAGCAGTGAAAATAGCGGCAACGGTCTCGGCAAATTCGCGTCCGTGGTTACGGCAGTCGTGACCTACTACGGCAGCGATATCTTTACGTCCGGCGAAAGCTTTCAGTACATAGTTAGCAAAGCCTTGTGTAGCCATGCCTACGATATATTTATTCATACGGTTTGTGCCAGCGCCCATAATGCCGCGGAGTCCACCTGTTCCGAATTCGAGGTTGCGATAGAAGGCATCTATAAGGGCAGTCTTATCTTCGTTGTCGAGCATTGCTTGAACTTCTTTGCGTGTCTCTTCATCGAAAGATGGTGCAAGCCATTGCTTTGCTACTGCTTCGCACTGAGCGATGAGTTGTTCCTTGTTTTCCATTGTTTTTCTTTATTTTATATATTAAACACTCTGTTGTTGATTTTGAATATTTGGTACAAAGATAGATAATATTTTCTTACATAGCAAGACTTTTTGTGCTTTTTTCACTGAATACTTGCATTATTATTCTTTTTTTTATTACATTTGCATTTGGGAAGAGAAGAAAAAGGTAAATGAAAAATAACTTATGAAGACAGAATTGATATTGGTCGGCAAGACCAATGATAAGCATTTTCAGACAGGAATAGACGATTATTGTCAGCGTATAGGACATTATATGCCATTTTCGATTACGGTGATTCCAGAATTGAAGAATACTAAGTCACTGAGTTTTCAGCAGCAGAAGGAGCGCGAAGGAGAATTGATATTAGCAAAGTTGCAGTCTTCCGATCATGTAGTATTGCTTGATGAGCACGGAAAAGACTTTAGATCAGTGGAGTTTGCACGCTGGATAGAGCAGAAAAATGCCTCCGTCCGACGTCTTGTGTTTGTAATTGGCGGTCCTTATGGCTTCTCGGAAGCGGTGTATTCACGCGCAAATGAGAAGATTAGTTTGTCGAAGATGACATTCTCACATCAGATGGTCAGGCTCGTGTTTGTGGAGCAAATTTATCGCGCTTGCACTATTATCAAGGGCGAGCCTTATCATCATGAATGATTCTTCCGAAATGACTTGGATATGCTTCTTTAGGAGGAGAAACGTCAGTCGGAACTAAGTATGAGAATAAAAAAGAGGAAAAATATTTGGAGAATTGAAAAAAAATGAGTACCTTTGCACCGCATTTTTCGGAATGCGTTAACTTTACACATTATTAATATAATTAATTCATTACAAAACAATGATGAATCATTACGAAACAGTTTTCATCTTGACTCCCGTTTTGTCTGACGAACAGACAAAGGAAACTGTTGAAAAGTTCAAGAAGGTCCTCGCTGACAACGGCGCAGAGATCATCAATGAGGAAAATTGGGGTATGAAGAAGATGGCTTATGCTATCGAGAAGAAGAACTCCGGTTTCTATTTCCTTATCGAGTTTAAGGCTGAGCCATCAGTTGTTGCTAAGCTTGAGACTGCTTACCGTCGTGACGAGAAGGTTATCCGCTTCATGACTGTTAAACTTGACAAGTATGCTTCTGCTTATGCTGAGAAGCGTCGTAACAAACTTTCTAAAAAAGAGGAGGCTTAAATCATGGCAGAAGTATCAGAAATCCGTTATTTGACTGCTCCTTCTATTGACACTAAGAAGAAGAAGTATTGCCGTTTCAAGAAGAGCGGTATTAAGTATATCGACTACAAGGATCCTGAGTTCCTCAAGAAGTTCCTCAACGAACAGGGAAAGATTCTTCCACGTCGTATCACAGGTACATCTTTGAAGTATCAGCGTCGTGTGGCACAGGCTGTTAAGCGTGCTCGCCAGATTGCGTTGCTTCCTTATGTAACCGATCTTATGAAATAATTTTAAAAAGGAGGATTACACATGGAAATTATACTTAAAGAAGATATTATCGGTCTTGGATACAAGAACGATATCGTGAATGTAAAGAGCGGTTACGGTCGTAACTATCTCATTCCTACAGGTAAGGGCGTTATTGCTTCTCCTTCTGCTAAGAAGATTCTTGCTGAGAATCTTAAGCAGCAGGCTCATAAGCTCCAGGCTATCCTTGAGGCTGCTCAGAAAGCTGCTGCTAAGCTTGAGGGTGTTGCTGTAGCTGTTGAAGCTAAGGTAAGCGCTACTGGTCAGCTCTATGGTTCTGTAAACGCAGCTACCGTTGCTGATGAACTCGCTAAGAAGGGCTTTGAGATTGATCGCAAGCAGATTGTAATGAAGGACATCAAGACTGTTGGTGATTTCGTTGCTACAGTTATCTTCCACAAGGAAGTTAAGGTTGAGGTTCCTGTTACTGTATGTGCTGAAGGCGCAGAGGCTCCTGCTGAGGAGGCTCCAGTAGCTGAGGCTCCTGCTGCTGAGTCAGCTGAGTAAAATTCTTTCTTGAATTATACAATACTTATTATATATAATCCCGATTGTCAGTATTGGTAATCGGGATTTTGCATAATAATAAGCTGGTCTATTGTGTTGTAGAATTTGAGTTTTACTTGTAATTCAACAATTCAATCAACATAACAACAAACCAGCATAATAACTAAATATCAAAACAATATGAAAGCATTCGTTTTCCCGGGTCAGGGCGCTCAGTTCACAGGAATGGGCAAAGACCTTTATGATACAAACCCTAAGGCAAAGGAACTCTTTGACAAAGCTAATGAGATTCTCGGTTTTGAAATCACCAAGATTATGTTTGAGGGAACTGCAGATGAACTCAAGCAGACTAAGGTTACTCAGCCAGCTGTTTTCCTTCATTCTGTAATCAAGGCTATCTGCCTTGGCGAAGAATTTGACGCTCAGATGGTTGCCGGTCACTCACTTGGTGAGTTCTCTGCACTCGTCGCAGCTGGTGCTATGAGCTTTGAGGATGGTTTGAAGCTCGTTTCTCATCGTGCTATGGCTATGCAGAAGGCTTGTGAGGCAGCTCCTTCTACTATGGCTGCTATTATCGGTCTTGATGATGCTACTATCGAAAAGATTTGTGCAGAGGTTTCTTGTGAAGGAAATATCGTAGTTCCAGCTAACTACAACTGCCCAGGTCAACTCGTTATTTCTGGCAATATCGAGGCTGTTAACACTGCTTGTGAGAAACTCAAGGAAGCTGGAGCAAAGCGCGCACTTCCACTCCCTGTAGGTGGTGCTTTCCATTCTCCACTTATGCAGCCTGCAAAGGATGAACTTCAGGCAGCTATCGAGGCTACTCAGTTCTCTGATCCTAAGATTCCAGTTTATCAGAACGTTGATGCTAAGGCACACACTAATGCAGAGGAAATCAAGCAGAACCTCATTGCTCAGCTTACCGCTCCTGTAAAGTGGACTTATGAGGTGCAGGCTATGATTGCTGATGGCGCTACAGACTTTACTGAGTGTGGACCTGGTAAGGTGCTTCAGGGCATGATTGGCAAGATCGCAAAGGGTATTGAAGGCATAACAACTAATGGCGTTGCTTAATATATGACTGATAAGGTAATTATCTATCAGGTATTTACCAGACTTTTCGGCAATCGTAATACCACTCGAAAAGAGTGGGGCACGATTGCCGAAAATGGTTCTGGTAAGTTTAATGATTTTGATAGTAAGACGCTTAAGTCTATCAAAAAACTTGGCATTTCGCACATTTGGTACACTGGCGTCATTCGTCATGCTACACAAACTAACTATTCTCAATACGGTATTCCTTCACAGAGCGCTACTGTAGTAAAAGGAAAAGCGGGTTCTCCTTATGCTATATGTGATTACTACGATGTTGATCCAGACCTTGCCGTAAATGTGGAAAAGCGCATGGATGAGTTTGATAAACTTGTAGTGCGTACTCATAAGGCTGGTCTGAAGGTGATGATTGATTTTGTTCCTAATCATGTGGCACGTGAATACAAAAGTATTTGTAAGCCTGAAGGTGTAGAAGACCTTGGCGCCAGTGACGATAAGAGTCAAGGATTTTCTCCGCAAAACAATTTCTATTATTGTCCAGGATGCCATTTCGAACCATCATTTGACAAAGGAGATTATGATGAATATCCCGCACGTGCTACAGGAAACGACCATTTTGATAATCATCCTGGCATAAATGATTGGTATGAGACCGTGAAATTGAATTACGGTGTTGATTATTGGACACGATTCGGACATTTTTCTCCAGTGCCTGATACATGGGATAAGATGGTCGAAATCCTCCTTTTCTGGGCTTCAAAAGGTATAGATGGATTCCGATGCGATATGGCTGAAATGGTACCTGCCGCATTCTGGGCTTATGCTACAGCAAAGGTTAAGACTCAATATCCTCATATTGTCTTTATGGGAGAAGTGTATAATCCATCGGAATACCGTAATTATATCAACTCTGGATTTGACTGGATGTATGATAAGGTAGGAATGTATGACGCTATGCGTGCCGTTATCTGTGGCCAAGCTCCAGCACATATTCTAACTGGTGCATGGCAATCCGTCGATGACATAAAGGAGCACATGGTCTATTTCCTCGAAAATCACGACGAGCAACGAATAGCATCAGATTTCTTTGCAGGTTCTGCAATAAAGGGACTTCCTGGTATGGTAGCTTCTGTGTTGATGAAATCTTCCCCATTCATGCTATATGCAGCAGAGGAATATGGTGAAAAAGGCATGGACAAAGAGGGCTTCTCAGGCAAAGATGGTCGTACTACTATATTCGATTATTGGAGCGTTGACACACTTTGTCGTGCTGAAGCCGACGCTCTTAATGAAGAAGAACGTCTTGTATTCGCTGTTCACGAGAAGACCTTGCAGATAGCCCGAAAAGAGAAAGCAGTGGATGGAGACTTCTATGACCTCATGTATGTCAATCCTTCTTCAGAGAATTTCAATAATGAAAAACAATTTGCTTTCTTGCGTAAGAAAGATAATGAATTGCTTATCGTTGTCGTAAACTTTGACGATAGTGATGTAAATATCCAGGTTCGTATTCCTTCTCATGCCTTTGAGTATCTCGCTATACCAGAGAAAAAGTATAAGGCAAAAGATCTCTTGAGTGGTGACAAGCAGGATATTGTCCTATCTAACGATGGTCTTGTACCGATGTCGCTTGCTTCGCGTGGATCAAGAGTTTGGAAAATAACTATTAAGTAAGCACATAAATAAGCTAATGTTAGATAGTGTGGGTGTTATAATGTTGATTATAGGCACAAAAGACTGGCCTTCTAAATGCTAATAATCAAATTGCACGCTACTCATTTGCTTTTTAATTCTTCTCTAAGAGAATCACTCTCTCAAGTGTTTGAATAAAAACAGAGACGAACCGTAATGGCGCGTCTCTGCTTTCTTTTTATTAGTTGTTTTGAATAATGGAGTAATAAAAGTCTTCTTTACAATAAAAGCTTATAAAACTATTATGTATAAAGGAAGCGCTTAATACTCTTCTTAGGAGTCTTCTCGAATTCTTCCTCATAGATTTCGATGGCAGATAGTTTGCAGTATGGTGGCTGTGTGGCATTGAGAGTTTGGCGATTTTGTTCCATCAATGTCTTTATCTGCTCCATATTCATATTCTGAGTCTTTGCTACTTCCATGTCAGGATGTATCAATCCTACGAGTTTGTCACCACGCTGAACTACAATGCTTTCTACTACCATAGGCAGAGAGTTGAGTGCGTCCTCTATCTCTTCTGGGAAAATATTCTGTCCGCTTGCTCCAAGAAGCATATTCTTACTGCGTCCTTTTATGTAAACATTACCATTCTCGTCGATAACGCCGAGGTCGCCAGTATGGTACCAGCCTTCCTTGTCAAGAGCGGCAGCAGTGGCTTCTTCATTCTTGAAATAACCAAGCATCACATTCATTCCGCGAGTAAGAATCTCTCCAGGGATGTTTCGTGGATCTGCAGAGTTAATTTTTACCTCCATGTGTACTACGGCTTTACCACATGAAGTAGGTACATGGTCGTGCCAATCATTATAACAGATGATAGGAGCACACTCAGTTGCTCCATAACCTACTGTGAATGGAAAATCGATAGACTTGAGGAATTGCTCCACCTCCTGATTGAATGCAGCGCCTCCGATGATAATCTCATAGAGTTTTCCACCAAAAGCCTTATATACCTGAGCTCTAATCTTCTCCCTTACCTTACGCGAAACGAAAGGAGTATGGAGTAAAATTCTCATTGCTGGTGTGTCAAGTTTAGGCAATACCTTCTTCTTGATAATCTTCTCAATAACCAAAGGCACTGCAATAATGATGATAGGCTTAATGTCTGAGAAAGCCTGTGCTACCACAGCAGGGGATGGAATGCGCGTAAGATAGAAGATATGACAACCAGACATGAACTCTACTATAAATTCAAATGCCATTCCATACATATGAGCCATAGGGAGAATGCTGATAGTATTTCCTCCTGGATTTAGTATTTTAGACATTACCTGATTAGCAAAGTCAAGGTTGCCCCACATGGCGCGGTAAGGAATCATAACGCCTTTCGAGAACCCTGTAGTGCCAGATGTGTAGTTGATCAGAGCAAGTTCGTCAGGACTCTGTTCCTTGTAGTATTCAATCATCTCTTTACGGAAATACTTCGGGAACTTTTTGCCGAAGAATTCGTTTAGATGTTCACGCGCGTAAGTCAGTTTCTCAGTGCGCGAAAGCATGAGCGAATAGTCAGGAATATTGATGATACCTTCAAGTTCGGGCATCTTGGTAGGGTCAATCTGTGTTGCCACTACATCGCCTACAAAGAGCAGTTTTGCTTCAGAATGGTTGACGATGTTGTGTATCTGATCAGGAGTAAACTCATGAAGAATTGGTACGGCCACAGCGCCGTAAGTCAATGTAGCGAGAAAGGCTACAGCCCAGTTGCTCATATTGCGTCCGCATAAAGCAATCTTGTCTCCCTTTTGAAGACCACAGTTTTCAAATAGGATATGCAGTTTCTCTATTTTGCGTGCCACGTCCTGATATTGAAGGGTAGCTCCTTTGTAGTCAGTAAGTGCATCAAGATTCCAATGCTTCTTGATGCTCTCTTCTATGCACGCATTAAAACTTTTAATTTGTTCCATGCTATTATATTTGCACAATCTATATATTACTGTGCAAAGGTACTCACTTTTCTGCACATTCCAAAATAAAATGTGCACATTTTTGTTTGTACCTCTTCTTTTTCTTCTGAAAATAGCACAAAACATGATGTTTGTGCATTTCTTTTTGTGTAATTATTGCTTTTTTCGACGATTAAGGGTAGAATGTCGTATTTTTTTCTTACTTTTGCATAAAGTTTACTTAATATCAAGAGCTAAATAACAAATATGGGATTTTTCGGCTTATTTAATAAGGAAAAGAAGCAGACATTAGACAAAGGTTTGGAAAAGACCAAACAGAGTATGTTTGATAAGATTGCTCGTGCCGTGGCTGGCAAGAGCAAGGTGGATGATGATGTACTCGATGATTTGGAGGAAGTGCTTATTACAAGTGATGTCGGTGTTGACACTACTTTGAAGATAATACAACGCATTGAGGAACGTGTGGCACGTGATAAGTATGTCTCTACAAAAGAACTCAATGGCATATTACGTGATGAAATTGCTGCTCTCCTTGCAGAAAATCATTCAGCTGACCTTGATGATTGGGATCTTCCTTCCGATCATAAACCTTATGTAATCCTTGTAGTAGGTGTCAATGGAGTGGGAAAAACCACTACTATTGGCAAACTTGCATGGCAGTTCAAGCAGGCTGGTAAGAAAGTTTATCTCGGTGCTGCTGATACATTCCGCGCTGCAGCGGTAGAACAGTTGTGTATTTGGGGAGAGCGTGTGGGTGTAACCGTTATAAAGCAACAGATGGGTTCAGACCCTGCTTCTGTCGCTTTTGATACTATTTCTTCCGCAAAAGCTAATGGAGCTGACGTAGTCCTGATTGATACTGCTGGCAGATTGCATAATAAGGTGGGACTTATGAATGAGTTGAAGAAAATCAAGGATGTAATGAAAAAGGTGATGCCTGATGCTCCTGATGAGGTAATGCTTGTGCTCGATGGTTCTACTGGACAGAATGCTTTTGAACAAGCAAAACAGTTTGCTGCTGTTACCGACATCTCAAGTATGGCTATTACTAAGCTTGATGGCACTGCTAAGGGAGGTGTCGTAGTTGGAATTAGTGATCAACTCAAGGTGCCTGTCAAGTATATTGGACTCGGTGAGGGCATGAAAGACTTGCAATTATTCAATAAACGTCAGTTTGTTGATAGCCTCTTTGGTGAATAAACCTATAAGTCTTTGGTGTATTACAGTTTATGAAGAAAAATCAAATAGATATTATAACACTCGGTTGCTCCAAAAATCTTGTCGATAGCGAGTCACTTATGCGCTTGTTTCAGCGTAAAGGTTTTACGTGTAAGCATGATGCAGAGCGTGTAGAAGGCGAGTATGTAGTCATAAATACCTGCGGATTTATAGAGGATGCCAAGCAGGAAAGCATTGATACTATATTGGAATTTGCACAAGCTCGTGAGGCTAACTTGATAAATGGTCTCTATGTGATGGGTTGTCTCTCACAGAGATATCAAAAGGAGCTTGAGATTGAAATTCCACAAGTAGATAAATATTATGGTAAATTCAACTATAAACAGTTGCTTGAAGATTTACCTCAGCCAACGGATGTATCTATCAATTTGCCTGTCTGCTCTAAGGTAAAGATGGACACGACTCCTTCACATTATTCTTATATCAAGATAAGTGAAGGATGTAATCGTCGTTGTGCATACTGTGCAATCCCTCTTATCACTGGCAAACACATATCAAGACCAAAGGAAGAAATACTTGACGAGGTGAAAAGTCTTGTCAGTGAGGGCGTAAAGGAATTTCAGGTAATCGCTCAAGAGTTGACTTTCTATGGAATGGATATTGATGGAAAACGTCACATCGCTGAACTAATAGATGAAATGGCGCAGATAAAAGGTGTCAAATGGATACGCTTACATTATGCTTATCCAAACCAATTTCCATTCGAATTGCTTGAAGTGATGCGTCGTCACGATAATGTATGCAAGTATCTTGATATAGCATTACAGCATATTTCCAATCATATGCTTGATAGAATGCACCGTAATACCACTAAGGAAGAAACGATGCATCTTATCGAAAAACTTCGTGAAGCAATGCCTGGAATACATTTGAGAACTACTCTTATGGTTGGTTTCCCAGGAGAGACAGAAGAAGATTTCAAGGAACTTGTAGAATTCGTGAAGTGGGCACGTTTCGAACGAATGGGTGCTTTCGCTTATTCTGAGGAAGAAGGAACTTATAGCGCAGAGCATTATGAAGATGATGTCCCTCAAGAAGTTAAAGAAGCTCGATTAAGCAAACTAATGAGAGTTCAACAAAGTATATCAGCTGAGATTGAGGCTGAGAAGGTAGGTAAAACTCTTCGCGTAATTATTGACCGCAGAGAAGGTGATTATTACATCGGAAGAACGGAGTTTTGTTCACCAGAGGTCGATCCTGAAGTGCTCATTTCTGTCGCAAATCGCAGACTTAAAAGAGGATGTTTCTATGATGTAAAAATCACAGGAGCTGAGGAGTTTGATCTTTATGGTGATGTGATTTCACTAAGCAAATAATAATATGGACTTGTTCCTTCTCCTGTAAAATGAAGAGGAATATATTCAATCTACTTATAAAGAATGAATAATAAGGAATTTATATCATCTCTATCCAAACGTACAGGCTATAAAACTGATGATACTCAGCGTATGGTACGTACTTCTGTAAATGCTGTCATTGAACTTTTGACAGCAGGGGAAAATGTGACTATTGCTCGTCTCGGATCCTTTGAAGTAAAGAAACGATTGGAAAGAGTCATCAATAATCCTGGAACAGGTCAGAGAATGCTTGTTCCTCCCAAACTTGTAGTTAATTTCAAACCCCTCAGTTCTGTAAAAGATAGTATGAACAACTTAGAATAGTACTGTTTCTTGTTAGTTAACAGAATAACGGATTTAAATAGTCAAGCCTTCACCAATCTCCATCATCAATATATTTATAATGCCAACACTGAAAGATATTGCAAAAATACTGGTTCAGAAACATGAACTCAAGCAACGTGATGCAGATTTATTTGTCTCTGCTTTCGTCGAAACTATACTTGAGGGTCTTAGAAACGATCGTCAGGTAAAGATAAAAGGTTTTGGTACTTTTAAAGTTACTGCTGTGCGTGATCGTGAAAGTGTCAATGTCAATACTGGTGAGAGGGTTGTGATTTCTGGACATGATAAGATTTCTTTCACTCCTGATGCTGTAATGCGTGATATTGTTAATAAGCCTTTCGCTCAGTTTGAGACTGTCGTTTTGGCTGATGATGTCAACTTTGATGATATGCCTTTAGGAGAGAATTTAAATTCCGATATGGACGAAATTGACAAGGTTATCGAGGCTAATGATACTTTTGCGTCAGAATCAAAGGCAGAGAATGATGTAAATGATAAATCCTCAGAACTGTCTCGCTTTGATGAAACGATGAAGGTAACCAATATGCCAGAAGTTGAAAAGGTTAAGTCTGAGTCTGATGAAACAGAAACTATTGTTGAGGGTGATACTTTAGAAGATAAGAATGAGGTGGATGATAAGCAAAAAACAGTTTCATCTATTTCTGCTAATTCACATAAGTCAAACTCTATAGTTGAGATTTCAGAGAAAGCCTCGGATATTAATACTGTTCCAGAGGAAGTTTCACAGAGTGTTCAAACAGTAAGAGATGACGCTATTATCAATGATAACCTATCCAATTCTCAGAAGGAAAATGACGTTATAGCGAAGTCCGCAGTTGTTAAACCTATAGCAGAATTTTCTGCCTCACATGAACAAGAGAAGGAAGAACCAGAACAAAAGGATGAAAATAAACATTCTATTGACGAAGTCCCTAATGATTCTGACAATGATTGTAAAAAAGTATTTCTTCTGTATGCGATTGTGGTCAATATTCTTGTTGCAGGAATAGCTTTCGTCATTGGTTATCTCTGTGCCACTAATAATTGGCTTGGTTTAAATATAAATCAAACGAATGATATTGTTCAGCCAGCTGAATATGTGGAAAATGAAACTATAAATGATAAGAATACCACAGCAAATCCTCTTGATTCAGTTCAGAGAAATGAAGATAATCAGAACTTAGAAGTAAAGAATAAAGAAATCAATTCGGTTTCTTCTCCTGCTATGCCACCAGCTGAAAGCGTAACTAATAAGAAGGATAAAGAGGGCAAGGAGAATCCACTTCATTCAGAAAAATATTCCTCTAATGAAAAATATGATTCTGACCCAAGAGTAAGGACAGGTGCTTACACTATTGTTGGTACTGCGAAAACCGTAACAGTACGTGCAGGACAGACCATCAAGTCTATATCAAAAACTTATCTTGGTGAAGGAATGGAATGCTATGTAGAGGCATATAATGGTGGTATTACTCAAATTTCTGAAGGTCAAAGCATCAAGATTCCTCAGCTACAATTGAAGAAAAAGAAAAAGTAGTTATTTTTTGATGCAAGGCATTTGATATTTATTTACCAGTTTTGGATTGATAATTCCTTTGTGATAGTTCTACTATCATTATTATTTCTCGAAAATAATCTATTTTTCTATTCTTGAATAAAAATAATATAATCGCAAAACAATAATAATATCAAACAACAAACAACTCAAATATATAAACTATAAATATTACAATGGAAAAGATTATTCTTACAGGTGATCGTCCTACAGGAAAACTCCATATTGGACATTATGTCGGTTCGCTTCGCCGTCGTGTAGAACTTCAAAATTCAGGTGAGTTCGATAAGATTTTTATCATGATTGCTGATGCACAGGCTTTAACTGATAACGCTGATAATCCTGAAAAGATTCGTCAGAATGTCATAGAGGTGGCACTCGATTATCTCGCTGCTGGTCTCGACCCAGAGAAGTGTAATATTTTCATTCAATCAGCCGTTCCAGAGTTAACAGAACTCACATTCTATTATATGAACCTTGTTTCCGTTCAGCGTCTTCAGCGTAATCCTACTGTAAAGACTGAGCTTGAAATGCGTAAATTCGAAGGTGGTACACCAACAGGATTCTTCTGTTATCCTATATCTCAGGCTGCTGACATTACTCTATTTAAGGCAACTACTGTCCCTGTAGGTGAGGATCAGAAACCTATGCTTGAGCAGACAAACGAGATTGTTCGTCGTTTTAATCATGTATATGGTGAAACTCTCATAGAGCCTAAGATTCTTCTTCCAGAAAATGCTGCTTGTCTTCGTCTTCCTGGTACTGATGGCAAGGCTAAGATGTCTAAGTCTTTAGGAAACTGTATCTATCTTTCAGATTCTCCAAAAGATTTAAAGAAGAAGGTAAACTCTATGTTTACTGACCCTCAGCATCTTAACATTGAGGATCCAGGTCATCTCCAGGGCACTTATACCGACGAAGAAGGCAATGAACATCAGTATCAAAATACTGTCTTTGTTTATCTGGATGCGTTCTGCCTTGATAGCGATTTCGAGAAATACCTTCCTGATTATAAAAACCTTGAAGAGATGAAGGAGCACTATTGTCGTGGTGGTCTTGGAGACGGAACTTGTAAGAAATTCCTTCTTAATGTGCTGAATGATCGTCTGGAGCCAATGCGCCAGCGTCGTGCTGAGTACGAGAAGGATATTCCTGGCGTATATGAAATTCTCAGGAAAGGTACAGAAGCAGCACGTGAGGTCGGTCGTAAGACCCTTGAGGAAGTTCGCCATGCAATGCGAATTGATTATTTCGATGATAAAGAACTCATCGCAGAACAAGCAAAACGCTTCGCAAATAAGTAAAAAATTTGTTTATAGAAATTCAGACAGTTGTCATTTGTTCTAATAAGAAGATAATGATTAGCTAAATGTCTATCATAAAACAAGCTTTATTTACAAGTATTTCTTATTTGATTAACAACAGTTTTGGAGATAAAAATAAAAGGAATGTTCTTAATTGAACATTCCTTTTATTCTATAATATGACTGATATATGATTGCAATAATTGAATTATTAGCAGTCATTATTGTTTATAAAGACATATTATTTGAGGACGATAACGTCATTGACGCTTGCAACCTTGCCTTCTTTAAGGAGCCATCCAAGACCAAGATAAACCTCCTCTGCAGATATACCTGCAACCTTTGCAATATCTGTTACTGGGAGACCATTCTCAGCTTTAGCGATAGCCTGATATACATCACCTGCTCTGAAGCCGATATTGTATTCGGTAATGTCGATTGTTGACTTAACAGCCTTCTTAGTTGCGCAAGTTTTCTTAGTTGCACAAGCCTTTTTAGGAGCAGCAACTTTCTTAGTTGTTGCAGCCTTCTTTGTTGTTGTTTCTGCCATAATATTTATGCTTTGATGAATTGATATTTCCGGAATATGTTATTCTAAGTAATCTTTTTATCTAATATTTATTATTGCAAAGATAATCATTTATTTGTTTTTCGTACACAGAACATTGCGTAAATATTTGGAAAAGTGATATTTATTTGATTTTCATCAATATTCTGTGTACGATAACAAATAAGTTTAGCACATTATTACAACTTTATTTTCTTCTTTACAGGTGCGCTTTCGTTGCTCATTCTGTCAAGAGTTGTGACTACATATGTGTATTTTTTCTTGCCATTTTCGTATGGGAGAGAGCAGAAAGTATTGTATGTGGTGAGTACTATATGGCTCGGATCATCAATGTTCACTTTTTCTCCTTTAGCGAAGCGATAGACTACATATTTGTGTGGTGCATCTTTCCAGCCTTTACCTTTTGGCGCTTTCCAGAACAAGATATAACCATCAGCGGTCCATATTGGCTTTATCTTCTTCGGCTTCTTTGGTGCTTTATCATCGATGAAAGGCATGAGAGGTTGAAGAGCTGGTGTGTGCCAATATTTGTTACGAAGCATTGTGCCATAATTTCCTATGTTGTCAACAGCCGCTTTTGCGTACCATAGAACAGTGCCTTGGACGTGTCGCATTTGTTCATGTAGCTTGTATTTAGCTTCCATCTGGTGCTTTTTAGGGTTGTTGCGGTCTGGAATTTTTGCTGTTCGTTCTATATCTTCGCCAATAAACAGAGGACGCTTGCCTGCATATCTGTCCCACCAGCGTATGAGAGTTTCGTAATCAGCAGCTTTATTGCCTATTTCCCAGTAAATCTGAGGGACACAATAGTCTATCCATCCATTGTTAATCCATAGCAAGACATCTGCATAAAGGTCGTCATAATTCTGAAGTCCATTGGTACTTGAGCCCATTGCAGGATTGCTCTTTTTGTTTCTGTATATGCCGAATGGGGAAACTCCGAATTTAACCCATGGCTTTACTGCACGGATAGTGTCATGGAGTTCGTGTATAAATTGATTTACATTATATCTGCGCCAGTCACTTATATTCTTTATGCCATTGCTGTTGGCAGCAAAATCTTTACTATCAGGAATTACTTGACCTGCTGCCGGGTATGGATAGAAATAATCATCGATGTGGAAACCATCGATATCATAGCGTCTTAGGATGTCCGCTGCAACCTTGCAAATATAAGTTCTGTTACTTTGGTATGCAGGATTTAGGATGTATAGTCCATCATATTGGAATACATAGTTTGGCTTTCTAACAGCAATATGAGAGGAAGCGAGGCTGTTTGTATTTTTTGTTTTAGCGCGGAATGGGTTTATCCATGCATGAAGTTCCATGCCACGTTTGTGACATTCTGTAATCATCCATTGTAGAGGGTCCCAATATGGTGTTGGGGCTTGACCTTGAACGCCAGTAAGAAAACGACTCCAAGGCTCAAGAGAACTCTGGTATAGAGCATCACACTCAGGACGTACTTGGAAGATAATGGCGTTAACACCGTCTTTTTGCAGTTCATCGAGTTGATAGGTAAGGGTCTCCTGCATTCTTTTTGTGCCCATACCTTGGAATTGTCCGTTAACACATTGTATCCATGCGCCTCGGAATTCTCGTTTTGCTTGAGAGAAACAAGGTTGTGAAAGCATAGACGTCAGTAGGATAACTGTGGCTATTAGATTTTTTTTCATTTGGTATTTTGGTTGTGGTTTTTTGGGGTTAAAGAGAGTGAGAGAAACAGAAGACATGGAACTTATCTCCTGTTTTCCTTTTTTTTAGTTTTTATTTTATTTCGCAGGAGGTCGTGATTTATTTAAATTATGACCTCCTGCAAACGAAAATTACACTATACATTCTTTTTAAGGAATATTGAATTGGTGATACACTGCGGAAGATTTTCCTTGTAATGGGTTACCATAATGAGGGTCTTATTTTTCCTTTTGCAGAACGCATCAATGATTTCCTTTACTTTCTCTCCATGCTTTGCATCAAGTCCATGTAGAGGTTCGTCAAGGATAAGCAGTTCCGGATCTTTGACGAAAGCTCTTGCAAGGAGGATAAGTCTTTGTTCTCCGCTTGACAATTTCAGGAATGTCCTATCGGCAAGATAATCTATTCCGAAGATTTTCATCCAGATACGGCATTGTTCATAATCTCGTTCTGAAGGTTTTACGTAAAGACCTACAGAATCTTTCAGACCACTCGCAACGATTCGTATTGCCGGCATATCACGGTTGTAAGCTCGATGCATTTCAGGAGATACGTAGCCTATGTGCTTTTTTATGTCCCATATAGCTTCTCCAGATCCACGCTTTCTGTCGAAGAGTACGATGTTGCAAGCGTAGGATTGAGGATTATCTGCGCAGACAAGGCTGAGCAGTGTGCTCTTTCCTGCACCGTTCTGACCGCTCAATGCCCATCTTTCGCCGTTTCGTACTATCCAGTCAAGGCTTTTGAGAATAATGCGTTGTCCATACTGAATGGAGACATTCTTCATGTTTACCACTTCGTTAGTGTGGTATTCATTATCGGAGTAGGGGAGTGATAGTATGGTTTCTTTTTCTTCATCGCTGAGGTGCCAATCAGGAGAGTCAGCTTCATGGAAAGATTCCTTCATTGCCAGATAATCTATCCGAGATTGTTTTGGCATGACCTTCATATTCTTTACCATCACTACATGTGTAATGAAATGAGGAATATCTTCGTCCTTAGCCAGTACAAGAACTATCTGAAGATTGCGTTCCTCGGATATTTTTTCGAGAAGTTCACGCAGTTGTTGGCGAGTTTCCTTATCGAGTCCAATAAATGGATTGTCCATTATCAGTACGCGTGGGTCTGCCATAAGCACCTTTGCGAGTTGGAATTTTCGCAATTCACCAGAAGAAAGGAAGATGACGTATTTGTCAAGGAGATAACGAAGATTAAATATATCGTAGAGATGTTCGCGTAGCATTCTTCGCTCTTCAGTATCTTCTCCATTCATTTGGTAAGCATCATTGAGCATGCTCTCAACTGTAGGAGTGCTCTCGTCGATATCATGTTGATTCCATCTTTGCTGAAGATAGTAGTTACGGTCACTGTCTCCACCATAGCAATCACGGAATGTGATATACTTGATATTATCAGATGCCAACTTGCTTGACTTAGGAGAAAAGTCGTAAGCGACATCTTTCATGAGTAGAGGGTGACTTCCTGTTATTATATCAACGAGCATTGTCTTGCCAGCAGCATTGTCACCTACGATAGCGATATGTTCCTTTTCATTAAGGCAAAAGTCAACAGGCTCAGCCATTCTCCATTCAGGCATTCTTGTTATGCCTTGTGTTATCTCGATAATCTTTTGCATTGTTTATTTTTTTTTAAGTGCAGCGAGCAGTTGCTCTTGAGGTGAGAGCCTGCGTTGCCCGCTATTATTTGTGTCTTTTTTGTTATCTTCTTTGCCAGTTACCCGTTTTTGGTTCTTGGTGGCGAAATCCTTCCAACTACTATAATGCGTGTCATTCTCTGGACGATTCATCTGCATAAAGTGACAATAAGCAGCACCAAGAGCGTCAGTAGCGTCCATAAACTTTGGCATTTCATCGTTGCTGAGATGCAGGATGCGCTGGAGCATACCAGCCACTTGCTCTTTAGAAGCTTGTCCGTTGCCAGTTATTGCCATCTTTATCTTTAGCGGAGCGTATTCGTGGATAGGCACACTGTGATGTATAGCCGCTGCGATAGCTACGCCTTGAGCTCTTCCAAGCTTAAGCATTGACTGGACATTCTTTCCGAAAAACGGAGCTTCGATAGCCATTTCATCAGGTAAATACGAGTCGATGATACCTGTTACACGCTCGAATATGTGTCCAAGTCGTAGGTAAGGGTCAGCTTCTTTGCGCATATCAATGACGCCCATGGCTACGATTTCAGCTTGCTGTCCTTTCGCTTTGATGACTCCATAGCCCATGACGTTGGTTCCCGGGTCGATCCCAAGTATGATTTTCTCCGCCTTCATCTATCGGTCGAGATAAGGGTTGGATGCAAGTTCCAATCCGATAGTGGTCTTATCGCCATGTCCTGGCAAAATCACTACGTCATCAGGTAATTGCGTAATCATCCTTAGGGACTGGATAATCTGGAACATCGAACCTCCAGGAAGGTCAGTTCTGCCAATACTACCTTTGAAGAGAGTGTCACCAGAGAATGCAATTTTCTCGTCTGGACAATAATAGAATACGCTTCCTTTGGTGTGACCAGGTGTTTCTATCACGTTGATTGTATGGTTACCGAAGGTCAATTTGTCTCCATCTTTCACAAAAGAACCAATGTCTGGCAAATTATAATCGACGTCTGGCATGTGGAAAGACTTGAGTTGGTTATGGAAATTGAGATACAATTCCTCGTCTTTCTTACAAAGCATAGGCTTAAGATTGTATCTATCGCAAATGCCTTTTATACCGAATACGTGGTCGAGATGAGCATGAGTAAGGAGACATAGCACAGGCTTCAGACCATTTTCGAGAATGTAATTGTAGATAGCCTGTAATTCTTCAGGATAGAAAGCACCGCAATCTATGATGATACATTCTTTTGTGTCATCGCTTATCACATAGCAATTCTCCTGAATAGGATTGACTTCAAATTTTTTTATGTTGAGCATTATCTTGTCTTTATTAGTTGAAGGTTATAAATACGTTATGCGTCTTAGGTAGGTGGTAAGCATTATTTTTATAATAGCTATTCTCTATTGAGATGCAACTACGTTCTGTGAGGGATGAATGATGCGGGCATCATCACTAATGAAGAAGGGCGTGGATGCGTGGAAGAGAGTATAGATATTATTATAATGAAGAGTTTCTGTTAGTTTCTATTCATTATTAAATAATTTCGTTTACCTACTTTAAATCGGGAGATAAATAAGATGCTTCTCCTTAAACCATTCTTCATTGAAGAAAGAGGACAAATCCGTCTGCTCTACTATATTCTTGAATGGGTGAATTTCAGATTGAAGGTTTCCTCCCTTAAGACATAATATACCGTTAGGCATTGCGTTATGTTGCTCTTTTGACACGTTTTTTCGCACGATTTTCACCATATCAGGCAGTGGCATTACCGCTCTTGAGACGATGAAGTCGAATTTACCTTTTTCATCCTCACCACGCAGATGTTCAGCCACTACGTTTTTGAGTCCTATAGCGGATGCTATCTCTTGGCAAACGCGTATCTTTTTGCCAGTACCATCAATGAGTTTGAACTGACATTCTGGGAACATAATGGCAAGAGGAATGCCAGGAAATCCGCCGCCACAGCCGAAATCCATTATCTTAGTGCCATCCTTGAAGCGCAAAGCCTTAGCAATAGCAAGCGAATGGAGCACATGATGCTCATAGAGATTATCGATATCTTTACGTGATATTACGTTTATCTTTGAGTTCCAGTCCTTGTATAATTCGAATAGTTGCTCGTATCGGTGACGTTGCTCGTCAGTAATCGTTGGGAAATATTTTATGATAGAATCCATGTGTTACACCTTATTTATTATTATTGTGTGCAAAGATACGAAATTATCTTGAAAAACCATGCTAAAATATTGGTTAATTAGGATTATATGAGTAATTTTGCACCTATTAAAACTAACTATAATGAGAAAGATACTGACTTTTATTGCTACGATGATGATTACGCTATCATCGTTTGCCCAGAATGCAGAAAGCAAGGGCTGTTACACCAAAGAGTTTTCAGACAAAGCGCTCGTAAAGCGTGCTGTGAAGTGGAAGAACAATTCAAAGAAGTGGCGTGGACCATTTAAGAAGGCGAAACCTCATTTTAGTGTCAATGCTGCAGATTTCTTTACTCAATATCAGAAGAACGAGGCGCAGTGGAAAGCTCTCTTCAAGTGGCTTCAGGACACAGACCTCCTCGCTATTCCTGCAGGAAAGCACATGATAGATGGTACGGAAATTAAGGTGAGCGTGGAAGACTCAAAGAATGAACCACTTGAGAAACGCCGCTCTGAAAGCCATTACCATACTGTAGATTTTATGCTTGTAGTAAAAGGAGTGGAACGCTTTGGAGTCATAGATCATGAGACCTCCAAACCTAATTGCAAGTACCGTCCTGACGTAATCCATTATGATTATGATGTGAACCGTGCTCGATTTTATGATAGTAAGCCTGATGAATTCTTTATTTTCTTCCCTGGCGACTGGCACATTGCCAAGGTAGCAAATGATTCTGATGATCAGGTAATCCGTGTTATTGTAGCCAAATTGAAATACGTAGAATAGAATGAATAGCCAGTCTGTGTTAATGCAGGCTGGCTATTTATTTAACAATATGCAAATCATGAGTATGTAATCTAAATTATTTTGATCATGAATAGATATTATAAAACTAATTTAGATACTTACTTAACATACTAAAAGTAGGAAGTAAACTATCTATTGGTTTTCTTCCTACTTTGTGTTGTGTCAGCAAATATTGCTTGGTCTTACATCTTTTCCAATGCTTGAGCCAACTGGTCAGGGCATGAAGTCGCCTTGTAACCACAACGAATGCCACGAAGCTTCTTTATCACGTCCTCAGCTTTCATTCCACGCACGAGAGTGGAAATGCCCTTTGTGTTGCCATCGCATCCGCCGAAGAATTCTACTTCTTCTATCTTCTGCTCGTCATCCAAGACAATGCGGATAGCCTTTGAGCATGTACCTCGCGTTTCGTAAACTATTTCTTTCATGAGAATGAAAAATAGAAACCTTGCAAATCTGTTAAGAATTATTATTCTTCTACGTCTTCTGGCTTCATGTTAGTGTAAACATTCTGCACATCGTCGAACTCCTCAAGCTTCTCTACCATCTTGTCGATTGTAGCGCGCTGCTCGTCGTCCACGTCTTTCAGGTCGTTAGGAATGTATGTGAAATCACCACCGATTTCCTCAAATCCCTGTTCCTCAAGATAGTTCTGTATCTGAGCGTAAGACTTTGGATCACCGTAGATAGTGATAGTAGTCTCGTCCTTCTCTTCATCGAAGTTTTCATCGTACTCATCATCTACGTTGAAATCGATAAGCTCAAGGATGAGGTCATCCATATCCACACCTTCCTTCTTCTTGAATGTGAACACGCACTTGTGGTCAAAGAGGAAAGCGAGAGAACCTGTTGTACCGAGGTTACCAGAGAACTTGTTGAAGATAGAGCGTACGTCAGCAACGGTACGAGTGGTGTTGTCAGTAAGAGTATCGACAAACACAGCTACTCCGTGAGGGCCATATCCTTCATAAGTAACTTCCTTATATGCACTCTTGTCCTTGCCCAAAGCGTTCTTGATAGCGCGTTCGATGTTGTCCTTAGGCATGTTCTCACGCTTACATGTAGCAATGATGGAACGGAGAGTAGGGTTGTTTTCTGGTTCTGGACCACCACTTTGTACAGCGATTGCAATCTGCTTGCCCAGACGAGTGAAAGTCTTAGCCATGTGGCCCCAACGCTTCAACTTGGTGGCCTTGCGGTATTCAAATGCTCTTCCCATTGTTTTGTTTTTGTTTTATAGTTTTATTATGATTGTTAATTTGAATGTTCTTCTATGAGAAAATATTGTTGGATTCAAGTTCAGTGAAAAATAAGAACGAGAAATCAGAAGAGTTTTTCCGTCAATGCAAGTCGGCACTCCCTATAAATAGAGAGTGCCAATGCTATATTTACGGTTTTTATCTCAGTTCTGCACCCAGTTGCTTCTTGAGATTATTGATGAGTTTATTCATAATAGCCTCAATCTGCTTGTCATTGAGAGTTTTCTGGTCGTCCTGAAGGATGAAGTTTACAGCGTAAGATTTCTTTCCTTCAGGAAGGTTTTTACCTTCATATACATCGAAGAGTTCTACATTCTTGAGAATTTTCTTCTCTGTCTGACGAGCTATCTGCTCAATTTGTGCAAATTCTACGCTCTTGTCGATAAGAAGGGCGAGGTCTCGGCTTACAGCAGGGAACTTGGAAATCTCATGGAAATCCACAGTTGCATTCTTTACAGCCTTGGTAATGAGAGTCCAATTGATGTCTGCGAAATATACTTCACGGTCGATGTCTGCATTATGCTGAAGCTTTTTGCTTACGATACCCATCTCTACGAGCACTTTTCCGCCACGATTTTGGATGGTAAGACCAGCAGAGAAGATGTCGTTCTGAGACTTAGAGACTACAAGCATACCCTGTGGAATGCCAATTCTGCGAAGGATGAGGTCAACATAAGACTTCAACTCATAGAAACTTGAGTCCTCGTCAGCATGGAGCCATGAACCTTCTACACGCTTACCAGTAATCCAAAGTCCGAGGTGGTTTTCTTCCTTATAAGCCTGCATAGGCTTCTCATCGTTGCGCTTAGCCTCGTCATGAGAGTAGCAGTTGCCGAACTCGAAGAAATGGAGGTTAGGGTTCTTGCGGTTTGCATTGCGCATGATGCTTTCCAGACCACCAAAGAGAAGAGTCTGACGCATTACGTTAAGGTCAGAGCTGAGTGGATTGAGGATTCTCACGCATTTGTCAGCAGGATAGCTTTCGAGACCTTCATAGTATGCGCCCTTAGTGAGAGAGTTGTTGAGAATCTCATTAAAACCAGCACCAACGAGCTGTTCGGCCACGAGATTACCCATTTTGTGACGCTGGTCTTCGAAGTCCTTTATGACGAGAGAAGACTTAAGCTGAGTAGGAATCTCCACATTATTATATCCATATATACGAAGGATGTCCTCTACAACGTCGCAAGGACGCTGTACATCCACGCGATAAGCAGGTACGCAAATTTCCAAACCTTCAGCATCCTCAGCCTTTATCTCTATTTCGAGGGATGTAAGGATGCTCTTTATCATGTCGTTTCCGATTTCCTTACCGATGAGATCGTTGACGTAAGCATACTCCAAGCGCATTTCAGGGTTTGCGATTGGGGTAGGGTATTCGTCACGAATTTCCATAGAAACCTTACCTCCAGCGAGTTGCTGACAGAGAATAGCAGCCTGTTTCAGAGCATATATTGTGCCGTTAGGGTCAATGCCGCGCTCGAAACGGAAACTTGCATCAGTGCTGAGACCGTGACGACGTGCTGACTTTCTTATCCATGTAGGGTGGAAATATGCAGATTCGAGAACTACATTCTTAGTTGTTTCGTATGTTCCAGAACCTTTACCTCCGAATACTCCAGCGATACACATAGGCTCTTCTGCATTGCAGATGGCAAGGTCGTGCTCGCCAAGTATGTGCTCTTCGCCATCGAGAGTTACGAAAGTAAGACCAGCATTCTCATCCTTTACCACAATCTTATTTCCCTTAACCATGTCTGCGTCAAAGCAATGGAGTGGTTGACCGTAAGCCATCATGACATAGTTGGTGATGTCCACAATATTATTGATAGGACGCAAGCCGATTACGTTGAGCTTGTCCTTAAGCCATTCAGGAGATTCCTTTACTTCGCATCCAGTGATGCTAACGCAAGCATAGCGTTTGCAAGCCTCTGTGTTCTTGATTTCTACGTCGATAGGCAGAGAGTTGTCATCTACATGGAAAGCTTCGCAGTCTGGACGATGGAGACTTGTCTCATAACCATTGCGCTTGAGCCATGCATAGAGGTCGCGAGCTACACCATAATGTGAGAGTGCATCAGCGCGGTTTGCTGTGATGTCAATCTCGATTAGCCAGTCGCTTTCGAGGTGATAGTATTCAGCAGCAGGCTGTCCTACTGGAGCGTCAGCAGGAAGTACGATGATGCCATTGTGGTCTGTTCCTACGCCGATTTCGTCTTCAGCGCATATCATACCGCAACTTTCCACTCCGCGGAGCTTTGATTTCTTGATGACAAATTCCTTGTCACCGTCATAAAGTGTACATCCGAGGTCAGCTACGATAACCTTCTGTCCGGCAGCCACATTAGGTGCTCCGCATACTATCTGTGAAGGTGTCTCCTTGCCGATATTCACTGTGGTGATGTGCATGTGGTCAGAGTTTGGATGTACCTCGCAAGTGAGTACCTCACCTACATACAATCCCTGCAGACCACCCTTGATAGCCTGCACTTCTTCAAGGGCATCGACTTCGAGTCCTGTGCTTGTGAGAGCTGCACAAACCTCGTCTGGAGTGAGGTTGAAGTCAACGTATTCCTTGAGCCATTTGTAAGAAATGTTCATATTATATTGTTTTGTTGTTTCGTTATCTTATACTTCTTTATTTGATTTTGTCGTGCAAAGGTACAAATTTTTAGCGACTTGCAGAAAGGTTTCGCATATTTTTTTGTAATTTTGCAGTCGCAATGAGATATTTTATTCACTTATCGTACGATGGCACGCGTTTTCACGGTTGGCAGATACAGCCTAATGGTATCTCTGTCGAGGGTGAAATAGAGCGTTGTCTCTCCGTGATTCTCCGTACACCTATTGATATTGTAGGGGCGGGAAGAACGGATGCGGGAGTTCATGCCCGTCAGATGGCTGCGCATTTTGATATTTCTGCAGAAGAAATGGGGAAAGTCTCGTCAGACCTGATTGACTCCGAGCATGAAGGAGAAGATGCAAATGCCTTCGTGATAAACGGAAAGCAATTGGCTTACAAGCTCAACAGAATGCTTCCACCAGACATCAGCATACAGAGAATAGAGCATGTGGATGATAATCTTCATGCCCGTTTTTCGGCACTCAGTCGCACGTATCATTACTACCTTCATGAGCAAAAAGATCCATTCAAGCGACAATATTCATACGAATGCCATTTCTCTCTGGATTTCAATGCAATGAATGAAGCGGCTAAAGTGATGATGGAATATGAGGATTTTGCTTGTTTTTGCAAGTCACACACAGATGTAAAGACCACGCTGTGCTCGATTAGTGAGGCAGAATGGATACGACAGACGGATGGTTCCTGGTATTTCCGAGTGACGGCAAATCGCTTTCTCCGTAATATGGTTCGAGCAATAGTTGGAACTCTCGTAGAGGTGGGCCGCGGCAAAATGACTTTGAATGATTTTCGCGCTGTCATTGAAGGAAAGAAAAGAACTCGTGCTGGAGAAAGTATGCCTGGTAATGCACTGTTTCTTGAGGAGGTAAAATACTGACTTTAGAAAGTGTATATTAGATAAAAATAATATTAAAAAGTATATGAATGCAGGATAAAGGCGCATTTTGATATTCAGGATAATTGCACCGTATTAGATTGATTCTGCGTCGCAAATAGAAATCAAAGATTTAGAATTATGGTTTGGTTACTTTTAGCTTTCACTTCAGCAGCATTGCTGGGATTCTATGATGTGTTCAAGAAACAGGCATTGGATGGCAATGCCGTACTTCCTGTCTTGTTTTTCAATACCCTGTTCTGCTCGTTCATCTTTCTGCCGTTCATCGTTTTGTCTGCTACGACAGGATGTCTCGACGGTAGTATGTTTTATGTTCCTGTAGTAGGTTGGGATGTACACAAGTATATTTTGCTCAAGAGCTTGATAGTCCTTTCATCTTGGCTTCTCGCTTATTTTGGTATGAAGCACATTCCTCTTACGATATACGGTCCTATCAATGCTACGCGTCCAATCCTTGTGCTTGTAGGAGCGTTGCTGCTTTTTGGTGAGCAACTCAATAAGTTCCAATGGATAGGTGTAGGATTAGCCGTAATCAGTTACTTTATGCTCAGTCGAACGAGCAAGAAGGAGGGAATAGATTTCAAGCATAACAAGTGGATATTTGCCATAGCTGGTGCTGCTGTACTCGGAGCACTTAGCGGATTGTATGACAAGTATTTGATGGCGTCACCTTCAAGTGGAGGTGTAGGTCTGAATAAGATGGACGTACAGTCTTGGTATAATGTCTATCAGGCTTTCATAATGGGCGCAATGGTATTGCTTTTGTGGTGGCCTACTCATAAGAAAACTACGCCTTTCCGATGGCGCTGGTCAATCGTTCTCGTAAGTATCTTCCTCTCAGTAGCTGATTTCGTGTATTTCTATGCTTTGAGTATAGACGGAGCGATGATTTCCATTGTAAGCATGGTGCGTCGCGCCAGCGTGGTGGTAAGTTTCCTTTTTGGAGCTTTGCTGTTTCATGAGAAGAACCTCAAATCAAAGTTCGTGGACCTGTTCCTCGTAATACTTGGACTCGTTTTCTTATGGCTCGGAGCACGATAGAATGTGATTAAAATGTAAAATCTTACTATTTGGTAGAAAAAACTTGCAATATTTTGCACGATTATAAGGAAAAAGTAGTAAATTTGCACCGAATTTTCCAATTTAATAGTAAATAGTTAACAAAATGAACAATATATTCCGCGGTCTTGGCATAGCCCTCGTTACCCCTTTTACGGCAGATGGCGCAGTGGATTATGATGCTCTCCATCGTCTTATAGAGTACCAATTAGAGAATGGTGCCGATTTCCTTTGTATTCTTGCCACTACAGGCGAGACTCCTTGTCTTACGACTGAAGAAAAGCATCAGATAAAGAATTTTATAGTAAAGCAGGTCAAGGGACGCGTTCCTTTGCTCATGGGATGTGGTGGAAACAATACTGCTGCGGTGGTTGAGGAACTCAAAAATGGCGATTTCTCTGGCATTGATGGTGTGCTCTCTGTGTGTCCTTATTATAATAAGCCTTCACAAGAAGGACTCTATCAGCATTTTAAGGCTATCGCTAATGCTACAAGTCTTCCTGTCGTTCTATATAATGTACCTGGTCGTACGGGCATAAATCTGAAGCCTGAGACTACTTGTCGCATCGCAAGAGATTGTAAGAATGTCGTCGCTATCAAGGAAGCAAGTGGCTCACTGGAGCAGGTTGATGAGATTTTAAAGAATAAACCTGCCGAATTTGAGGTTATCTCTGGTGATGATGCTCTTACTTATCCTATGATAGCTTGTGGCGCAAAGGGCGTTATTTCCGTGATTGGAAATGCTCTGCCAAAGGAATTTTCCAGAATGATACGCTTGGAATTTCGTGGCGAGTTTGATGCTGCTCAGAAGATTCATCATAAATTTACTGATCTTTACAGCCTCCTCTTTGTGGATGGCAATCCTGCAGGAGTTAAAGCGTTGCTTTGCGAGATGGGCTTCATTGAGAATCAGCTTCGCCTTCCTCTTGTCCCTACCAGAGTGACCACGTTAAAGAAGATTGCTGCAATTCTGAAAGAACTGAAATTGTAAATACTTATCCATTAGGGTAGGTTGTTATCTTATAATGCGCAGCCAGTTGGGGCATTGTGTCTCGACTGGCTGTGTTACGTTTCCTGGATGATATATAGTTGTTTGATCGTTTCGTCATAATGCGACTTCCTTTCGCTGTTGATTAAATTCGCAATATTTTAACATTTGAAATTCAGGAAACGAATTTCTGTCCGCAAATTCGCGATTCTCGTGAATTTTGGAAGGTGTTGATTATCAATGAGTTTTGGTTGTTACGAAATAAAAGCTATTCAAAAAGTGTCAAAAAACTGCCGAAAACGACCGCAAAAGCGCTGCTTTTACTGTCTAATAGCTTAGTTATTACAGGGTAAAAGCTTAGTTATTACCTCGTAATATCTTAGTTATTGCAAACTGAAATTGATTTCCTGATGTTTTTATGACTCTTTTTTGTCACAAAAGCACTTATTACTCTAAAATTTCCTGTTGTGCAGGTGGAGGATTTTTCTTGTATTTTAACTGTTGTGAAAAAATGTATAACAGTTGCGAAGCTATGTAAAGAACGCTTTGCTTTTTTATTTTTTATTTGTCCGATTATCTTTTTTTCTCTATAATTTTCACAACGTATCTTTTTCTCTTGCTTTATTTTTGGAGAAAAATCAATGCAACAGCCCTTTTGTCTCTATTTTTATTTGGATGTTAAGTAAAAAAGTATTACCTTTGCATCGCTTTTTTAAAAAGTTCGACATTACAGACCCTAAACAATAATGATAGAGAAAAAATATCTTCTTCCATTTATACTTATAACATCGCTCTTTGCCCTTTGGGGCTTTGCCAACGATATCACTAATCCGATGGTGGCTGCATTTCAGACACTAATGGAAATAAGTGCGGCAAAGGCTTCTATGGTGCAGTTTGCTTTCTATGGAGGTTACGCTACAATGGCTCTGCCTGCTGCGCTATTTATTAGAAAGTATTCATATAAGAGAGGTATTATGTTGGGATTGGCTCTCTACGCTGTTGGAGCGTTTCTGTTCATCCCAGGTGCAGTATATCAGGAGTTTTCTTTCTTCTGCATTTCGCTATATATACTTACTTTTGGACTCGCATTCCTCGAAACAACAGCAAATCCGTATATTCTTTCCCTCGGAACCAAGGAGACCAGCACTCGAAGACTCAACCTTGCACAAGCGTTCAATCCTATGGGTTCGCTTTGTGGCATGGCTGTAGCCTCACTCCTTGTGCTTCCTAATCTTATTTCTGATAAGCGCAATAGTGCTGGAGAGATTCTTTTTAGCGGACTTTCTGAGACGGAAAAAGCAAATATTCGCCTTCATGACCTCGCTGTTATTCGTGATCCTTACGTTGCTATCGGACTTGTTGTTCTGGTTGTTCTTTTACTGATTTCTGTCGTTAAGATGCCAGATACAATCGGTTGCGCTAAGAAAGTGAATTGCAAGGAAACTATGAAAAACCTTCTTGGTAATGTCGTTTACCGTGAGGGTGTTATAGCTCAGGTGATGTATGTGGCTGCACAGATAATGGTGTGGACTTTCATAATCCATTATGCTGACAACCTCGGAATCAACAAGGCTACAGCTCAGAATTACAATATCATCGCAATGATAATGTTTCTTTGTGCACGCTTTGTTTCTACATTCCTTATGCGCTATATAGGTTCACGTCAGTTGCTTACGGCTTTTGCCATCGGAGCATCTCTTTGTACTGTAGGCACCATCTGCTTTGTTGGAATGACTGGACTTTACTGCCTCATAGCGATTAGTTTCTTCATGAGTCTAATGTTTCCGTCAATCTATGGTATAGCCCTTGAAAATGTCAGTCAAGAGGATTCTACCATTGGTGCGGCATTCCTCGTAATGGCTATCGTTGGCGGTGCCTTGATGCCTCCTCTGCAAGGGATGGTTATCGATTACGGCACACTGGCTGGTTATCCTGCTGTAAATATCAGTTTTGCGCTGCCACTCATATGCTTCCTGTTTATCGCAATTTATGGATACAGGACTATACGTCGTAAATAGATGTATTGAGCATTTTTCACTGCCTTTTTATAATATGAAAACCATTATCGAATAATACCTAATAGGGATATGCTCTCAAAGAGCTACACATTCCTACAAAAAAATACTAATACCTTAATCGAGAAAAATACCACATATCATTACAATAATACCATAAAAACAAAGTTGTAACTACAGTTTAACGATTTTTTCACACAAAAAATACAAGAAAAATTTTTGTAGTTGAAATTAAAGTCGTACTTTTGCAGTCGTTAATTCGATATCCGCTATCCCCCTTTTGATGGTCGGTAGTCGTTTATTCGACTTAATATTCTATATGAATTAACTTTAAACATAAAAAACTATATGTCACAAATTATCGGACACATATCCCAGATTATCGGCCCTGTAATCGACGTTTATTTCGATACAAAGGGTTTGGAAGCTGAGAAGGTGCTGCCTAAGATTCACGACGCTCTCGTAGTAAAGCGTACCGATGGCCGCGACCTCATTATCGAGGTACAGCAGCATATCGGCGAGGACACTGTGCGCACCGTGGCTATGGATAACACCGAAGGCCTTCAGCGTGGACTTGAAGTATTGCCTACTGGCGCTCCTATTTCCATGCCTTCAGGAGAACAAATCAAAGGTCGTATGCTCAATGTGATAGGACAGCCTATCGACGGCATGAAGACCTTGAATCAGGAAAACACTTATCCTATCCACCGTGCTGCTCCTAAGTATGAGGAGCTCTCTACATCAAAGGAGATGCTCGCAACTGGTATTAAGGTCATCGACTTGCTTGAACCTTATCTTAAGGGTGGTAAGATTGGTCTCTTCGGCGGTGCCGGAGTAGGTAAGACCGTGCTTATCATGGAGCTCATCAATAATATCGCTAAGGGACATAACGGATACTCTGTTTTCGCTGGTGTTGGTGAACGTACTCGTGAGGGTAACGACCTTATCCGTGAGATGATTGAGTCCGGCGTTATCAAATATGGTGACAAGTTCAGACAGGCTATGGAAGAAGGCAAATGGGACCTCTCTCTCGTTGACCCGGAAGAACTTAAGAAATCACAGGCTACTCTTGTATATGGACAGATGAATGAGCCACCTGGCGCACGTGCTTCCGTTGCTCTCTCAGGTCTTACCGTGGCTGAGGAATTCCGTGATCAGGGTGGTGATATCCTTTTCTTCATCGATAACATCTTCCGTTTCACTCAGGCTGGTTCTGAGGTATCTGCTCTTCTAGGTCGTATGCCTTCTGCGGTAGGTTATCAGCCTACTCTCGCATCTGAAATGGGTGCCATGCAGGAGCGTATTACTTCTACAAAGACTGGTTCTATCACTTCTGTGCAGGCTGTTTACGTTCCTGCCGATGACTTGACTGACCCTGCTCCTGCTACAACATTTACTCACCTTGATGCTACTACCGAGCTTTCTCGTAATATTGCACAGCTTGGTATCTATCCTGCCGTTGACCCTCTCGGCTCTACTTCTCGAATTCTCGATCCTAATGTCGTAGGTAAGGAGCATTATGAGTGCGCTCAGAGAGTTAAGCAGATTCTGCAGAAGTATAAGGAATTGCAGGATATTATCGCTATCCTCGGTATGGATGAGCTTTCTGATGAGGATAAACTGACTGTAAATCGCGCTCGTCGTGTACAGCGTTTCCTCTCACAGCCATTCACTGTCGCTGAGCAGTTCACTGGCGTTAAGGGTGAGATGGTTAGCATCGAAGATACCATCAAGGGATTCAATATGATTCTCGATGGTGAACTTGACGAACTTCCTGAACAGGCGTTCCTCAATGTTGGTACTATCGAGCAGGCTATTGAGAAAGGTAAGAAACTCCTTGCTCAGGCTCAGGGTTAAGTTGTTTCGCCTGGCGTACGGCTATTCGGCATTTTCATTGTCGGCATGGTCTTTATATCATTCTGGCAACTCGATGCCCGATAGCCGAGCGCTCAGATATTTGTTGATGAGACATTGTCTGATTGCATCATGATTCTCTTTGTTGGAATAACGAGTAATAGATGATAGTCTTCATTCAACTTTCACTATCAAAAACGACATATAATATGCTGAATCTTAAAATTGTATCTCCCGAGAAAATTGAATTTGAAGGTGATGTCGAAAGGGTTGTCGTTCCGGGAACGATGGGCAGTTTTGAAATTCTTCAGAATCACGCTCCCATTATTTCGTCACTGGAAAAAGGCGATGTCGTATATGTGACTGCTGAAGGCAAGAAATCTGTCAGTATCAACGCTGGCTTCGTTTCTGCTCAGCATAATCAGGTTAACCTTTGCGTAGAACTGTAAGAATGACGATGACAATAGATCAGATAAGAAAGGCTGGCATCAGGCATCTCTGGATTTGCACCATCACTATCGCGGTCTTGCATATCGCTTTAGTTATAGGTGGTAGATTTATTGGACTTGAAGATTATATCATCTATCGAAAAGCTTCTTCATGGGCAGTGGCGTTCTCCTTTCTGGAACTTAACGCAGTGACGTGGATGTGGAGTTGGATTGCTGCCAGACATAAGGACTATTTGTCAACGTATCATACTGTGGTCTCTGGCTTCAGAATGTTACTCGTTCTTATCATCCTTGGTATAATAGCAGCTGTGATTGGTAGAGATCAAGCCGTGCCTTATGTGGTGGCTTTCCTTGCCTATTACTTCGTCTTGCTAATATTGCATTCTCTGTTCTTTGCAAAGATGGCTAACAAACTCTTTAGATAACAGTAACGTACATTATTTTATATAATGAAAAACATTAAAACGATACTCCTTCTGCTGGCAATGTTACTCTTGCCCTTTGCAGCTTTCGCATCACATGGTGAGAAAGCTGAAGGACAGGAAGGGGAGGCTATCAATATTCCTGAGATAGTGCTCGAACACTTGTCAGATACTTACGAGTGGCACATCTGCTCTTACGAAGGCAAGCACTTGAGCATTCCACTTCCTATCATTGTTCGCAGTTCGGCTACTGGCGAGTGGACTATCTGTACCATGAAGTCCCTGCCTAAGAACTTTGAGTTCAATGAAGAGAAGCATGGAAAGATATATGAGATTATGCCTGATGGTACCAAGGAACGCCCTATCGATCTCAGTATTACTAAGTCTGTAGCTCAGATATGGATTGTTGTGGCTATCCTTATTGCCATATTCCTATCATGTGCAAAGTGGTATAAAAACCACGACAGCAAGTCTGAAGCTCCTGGTGGGTTTGTCGGTTGCATGGAGATGCTTGTCATGATGATACATGATGACGTTGTGAAAGCCATCGTAGGCGATAGATATTACAAGCGTTATGCACCATATCTGCTGACGGTTTTCTTCTTTATCTTTACCACTAACCTTGTCGGTTTGCTCCCTGTATTCCCTGGTGGCGGTAATGTAACTGGCAATATCAATGTCACTTTCTTCCTTGCTATCTGTACTACTATTGCAGTCAATTTCAATGGTAATAAAGAATATTGGAAAGAAATCTTTTGGCCTGATGTACCTGTGTTCCTTAAGGCTTATCCTGCACCACTGATTCCTGTCATTGAGTTCATAGGTATATTTACTAAGCCTTTCGCATTGATGGTCCGTCTCTTTGCCAATATCATGGCTGGTCACGCGGTTATTCTCTCTTTCACATGTATTATCTTCCTCGGATGGTCTATGGGAACAGCGTATGGTATCGGACTTAACGTCTTCAGCGGTATCATGTTGCTCTTCATGAACCTCGTCGAAGTCCTCGTGGCTTTCGTGCAGGCTTATGTATTTACTCTGCTTTCTGCTGTGTTCATCGGACTCTCTCGTCCTGAACATCATGCGGAATAATGAAATAAAACAAAACTGTATCTTACGGTTTCTTCCTAAGATGCGAAACGAATAAAATAATAACATAATAATAACTTAAAAACTATTAAAACTATGATTTCATCACTTCTTTTAGACGGTATTGCAGCCCTTGGTTGTGGTCTCGGTGCTGGTCTCGCTACTATCGGTGCTGGTTTGGGTATTGGTAAAATTGGTGGCAATGCCATGGATGCCATCGCTCGCCAGCCAGAGGCATCTGGTAAGATTATGACTAACATGATTCTTACTGCAGCTTTCGTAGAGGGTGTAGCTCTCTTTGCAGTTGTATCATGCGCATTCCTTATCAAGTAATAGAAAATATCAGGTTTCTGGTTGTCGTAAAAGGGATATTCTCAAGGACGATTAGATGATGATAATGAGACAATTAAAAAGTAATTGCCTTTCATTTTTCTTCTTGTCTTATCAAACCCATAATTTTGCGACAACCCGAAACCGAAACCTTTAGAAAGAAAAATGGAGAATCTCCCATCAATATTAACCCCCGATCTCGGACTACTGTTCTGGATGCTCCTCGCATTCCTCGTAGTATTCGGTGTGCTCGCTAAGTTCGGATTCCCTGCTATTGTTGGCATGGTTGAAGAACGTAAGAAGTTCATCGATGAGAGTCTGCAGAATGCTCATGAGGCTGCTGCAAGACTTGAGAATATACAACAGGAAAGTGAGACATTGGTACAGAAAGCTCGTGAGCAACAGTCTGCCATCATCAAAGAGGCTGGCGCAGCTCGTGACGCTATTATTGCCGATGCCCAGAACAAAGCTAAAGCAGAGGCTGAACGCATTATCGATGAAGCTCATCATCAGATTGAGCACGAGAAGCAAGCTGCTATCAGCGATATCAGGGCTCAGGTAGCGCAACTCTCTGTTCAGATCGCTGAGAAGGTGGTACGTGCCGACCTTCAAGGTGACGAGCGTCAGATGCAGTTGATTGACCGTATGTTGGATGAGGTTCAGGGTGATAACTAATTAAGTATAGGGTATATCAATATGAATACTGGTGTAATTTCAGTTCGCTATGCACGTGCTCTTCTTAAGAGTGCTGACAAGCAGGAGGTGAAGGATGCTGTATATGCAGATATGCAGTCTCTTGCACATAACTTCCTCGATGTGCGACAGCTGAGAGCAGCCATTGACAATCCCATGTTGCCGAAACAGAATAAGGAGCAACTGCTCCTCACTGCGTGCGGAGGTAATCCTTCGGAATTTACAGTGAAATTCTGTAAACTCGTGCTCAGGGAGGGTAGGGAAAACCTTATACAGTTTATGGCCAATGCCTTTATCTCTCTCTACAAAAAGGAAAGAAATATGGTTTCCGCCAGACTTATCACAGCCGTTCCTGTCGCACAGGAAACTGAGGCTAAGATGCGTCAGATGGTCGAGAAGCGTACTAATGCCCAAGTAGAGTTCCAGACAGAGGTGAACCCGGACATTATCGGTGGTTTCATACTCGAATATGATACCTATCGTATGGATGTCAGCGTACAGTCGCAGTTGCGCACTATTCTTAAACATTTAGTTGTCTAAAGATCTTGATTTTGGTCTTTTGGTGTTCTATCTTTGGTTTAATGTCTTGATTAAACTCGTATGCTGATTTTTTAAATGAATATCTAAGCATATTAGTTTTCTTTTCATCACATAATCATGTAGGTCCCAATCTACCAAACAACAAAACAACAAAAAGTAAAACAATGGACAAAATAAAACCAAGCGAAGTTTCCGAAGTGCTTCTCAGTCAGTTGCGTGGTATCAATGACAACACACAGTTTGACGAAGTTGGCACCGTGCTCACTGTCAGTGATGGTGTTGCACGTATATACGGTCTTCGCAATGCCGAGGCTAACGAACTTCTTGAGTTCGAAAATGGCACTATGGCTATTGTGATGAACTTGGAGGAGGACAACGTAGGTTGTGTGCTCCTGGGTCCTACAAGTGACATTAAGGAGGGTCAGACCGTTAAGCGTACCAGACGTATCGCTTCTATTCGTGTCAATGACAATATGCTCGGACGTGTCATCAATCCTATTGGCCAGCCTATTGATGGCAAAGGAAATATAGACCTCAAGGAGTCATACGAAATGCCTCTTGACAGAAAGGCACCAGGCGTTATCTATCGCCAACCTGTAAAGCAACCTCTTCAGACTGGTATCAAGGCTGTCGATTCCATGATTCCTATTGGTCGTGGTCAGCGTGAGCTTATCATCGGTGACCGTCAGACTGGTAAGACGGCAATCGCTATTGACACTATCATCAATCAGAGAGCTTTCTATGAAGCTGGTCAGCCTGTATATTGTATCTATGTGGCTATTGGTCAGAAAGCTTCTACTGTTGCTGCTCTCGTGCAAAACCTCAAGGAACATGGTGCTCTTCCATATACAATCATTGTAGCGGCTACTGCAAGTGACCCTGCTGCGATGCAGTATTATGCTCCTTTTGCTGGCGCTGCTATCGGAGAATATTTCCGTGATCGTGGTGAGCATGCTCTTGTAGTATATGACGACCTTTCAAAGCAGGCTGTTGCTTATCGTGAGGTTTCCCTCATCTTGAGACGCCCTTCAGGTCGTGAGGCTTATCCTGGTGACGTGTTCTATCTTCACTCTCGACTTCTTGAGCGTGCTGCTAAGATCAACGAACAGCAAGAAGTTGCTGAGCAAATGAATGACCTCCCTGAATGTCTTAAGGGTAAAGTTAAAGGTGGTGGTTCTCTTACCGCTCTTCCTATCATTGAGACTCAGGCTGGTGACGTATCTGCTTATATCCCTACCAATGTGATTTCAATCACTGATGGTCAGATTTACCTCGAAAGTGACTTGTTCAATCAAGGCTTCCGTCCTGCTATCAATGTTGGTATTTCGGTATCTCGTGTAGGTGGATCTGCTCAGATTAAGTCTATGAAGAAGGTAGCTGGTACTCTTAAGATTGACCAGGCACAGTATCGTGAGCTTGAAAGCTTCTCTAAGTTTTCAAGTGATATGGACGCTGTTACTGCGATGACTCTTGATAGAGGTCGTAAGAATAATCAGCTTCTCATCCAACCTCAGTATTCTCCTATGCCTGTTGGCGAGCAGGTCGCTATTCTTTATTGCGGAACACACGGTCTTATGGCTCCTGTTCCTGTAGAGAAAGTTCGTGAATGTCAGGATTCATTCCTTGAAATCATGCGCAACAGTCATAAGGACGTTATTGATTTACTTGGTAGTGGCAAGATTGATGATAATGCAACTGCTGTCATCGAAAAGGTAATGGCTGATGTTGCTGGCCAGTACAAGAAGTAATGGTGAAGCAATATCACCGTAATGTCTTTATCTATAGTATATTATGCCGTCATTAAAAGAAATAAAAAACCGTATAACATCTGTTCAGAGCACTCGTAAGATTACAAGTGCGATGAAGATGGTTGCGTCAAGTAAACTTCATCATGCTCAGATGATGATTGAAAATATGCTCCCTTATGAGAATCTGTTGGAGTCTATGCTCAAAACTTATCTTGAGGCTGAAGTTGATGCAAGGACAGTGCTCACGCTTCCACGTGAGGTGAAGAAAGCTGCATTGGTCGTCTTTGCCAGCAATTCAAGCCTATGTGGTGGATTTAATGCCAATGTCCTGAAGATGATGCAGCAAGCTGTTGACGGTTATAAAAAGAGAGGTGTAGAAGTCATCATCTATCCTGTAGGCAGAAAAGTAAGCGAGAAAGTTAATAAACTGGGATTGAATACTGCTGGCAATTTCAATAGTCTTGCAGACAAACCTAATGCTCGTGACTGCGTCAAGATAGGTGAAGAACTTCAGGAACTTTTCCGCAAAGACGAAATAGACGCTGTAGAGATGATATACCATCACTTCAAGAGTGCGGGTTCGCAGATTCTTCTTACCAAGAAATTGTTGCCGATTGATGTGGAAAAGGCTATGGATTATGACCATACTCGTGACCTCGAGAATAATGTTGTGACAGCTGATGCTCAAGCATATCTCGATGAACAGGGTGGACATAAGGCTCTCGGAGGTAAAAGTTCGGAGTCTAAAGCTAAGCCTCTCAACGATAATTACATCGTTGAGCCTGATAAGGAAACTGTGCTTAATGCGCTTATTCCTCGCTATGTCAATCTTATGATTTACACTGCGCTCCTTGACAGTAATGCATCAGAACATGCAGCTCGTATGGTTGCTATGCAGACTGCTACGGATAATGCAGATGAATTGCTGAGAGATCTTAATTTGCAATACAATAAGAGTCGTCAGCAGGCTATTACAAGTGAATTGCTCGATATCGTTGGTGGTTCTATCAACAATTAGTTTCTGCATGATATCGAAGCAAATCTGTAAGTCCTATATATCATACGCTTCTTTATAGCAGTATATAATGCATATTTGACAGTATTTATTGCATTCTTAGAGTTAGATTTTCTCTAATACTCTATTTTAATATTTATTTGACTGTCAATACATAAATTCTAACAGCCGACATGGGAATTTTGTCCATGTCGGCTGTTTTTCAAGAGAAAAATGAGTAGAAAAATTTGCAAGTTTCATTATTTTCTTGTACTTTTGTTCCCAGTAATCGAGGCTGAGAAATGTCTTTCTTCTATCATATAGATTTACGACTACAATTTTATGCTTCTTTAATCAGATAATAATCAACCAGTCAATGACACTCATTATAGTAGGAATATTACTCGCCAGTTATCTCCTTATTGCTACGGAGAGACTTACCAATGTCAATAAAGCTGCCATTGCTGCTTTTGCCGGCACTGTCGGTTGGGTGCTTTATATCAGTTACGGCAGTGACTATGTGATGTCCAACCATCAGGGTGATTATATGGATTTTCTCAATGGAACCGTAGCAAACAGTGATGCTGTAAAGAAATATATATGGCATGACGTATTCCTTCCTTGTGTCGGTAAATGCTCTGAGATAGTATTTTTCCTGCTCGCGACTATGACTATTGTTGAGATACTCCATAATAATGGTTGCTTTGATTTCTTAACTGTCTGGTTGCGTACAAAGAATAGTCGAGTTTTGCTTTGGAAACTCGCTGCTTTTTCTTTCCTTTTATCTGCAAATCTCGATAATATTTCATCCACAGTGATGATGCTTACTGTGATGAATACTATCCTGCCAAGGTCAAGAGATAGGATTATTTATGGCTCTGTAGTAGTTCTCGCTGTGAATTTTGGCGGTGCTCTTACAGTTATTGGAGATCCGACTTCTCTTGTATTGTGGAACAAGCAGGCTATTACTGCTACCTCTTACTCTTTCTCTCTCTTACTTCCTTGCCTCGTAGGATTTATGCTTCCTACATATCTTATAGGCAGAACACTGAATGAGACTGTGCAACTCGATAGGCCTACAATGCCATATCGTGGTGATGATACGAACCTTAATGTCTGGCAAAGGCTTCTGATGCTCATTGTCGGAATTGGTGGTTTGTGGTTTATTCCTACATTCCATAATATTACAAAGTTGTCTCCTTTCCTCGGGGCTTTCTGCGTTTTAAGTGTATTATGGGTTGTAAATGAGATATTCAATAGAAAGCTTATGTCCGTAGGACGTAAAGTCTCACGCTCAATACCTTTGCAGTTACAATACTCTATCATCCAACTAATGCTCTATGTAATGGGTATAATGCTTGCTGTTGGTTCGGTAGCAGAGACAGGTGCATTAGATTGGGTGGGAGAGATGATTCAACAATACGCTGACAATATTTGGCTGTTAGGAGCAATAAGCGCTTTGATTAGCATATTCCTTGATAATTTTGCCACTGCAATGACTATGGTTTCAATCTTCGATGTCAAGGAAACTGCCGAAGCTGTTACGCCATTTGCACAGGAATTGGTACAGAATGGTGCGTATTGGAAAGTAATAGCCTACTGCACTGCGCTCGGTAGTAGTGTTCTTGCAGTGGGAAGTATGGCTGGTATTGTTTATATGCAGTCAGAGCATGTAGGCATGACATGGTATTTCCGCCACGTAGGATTGAAAGTTCTGCTGGCTGGATTAATCGGAATGTCTATCCTATTCTTTACTGTATGAATGAGATTATAGTCAGATAGCATAACTATAAGACTGTGATATCATGGCTTTTAATTCTCTATAATACAATTATAGCGCATGAAAAAGACAAACTTAATCACTTTAAATATAAGACGCAAACATCAGGTAACACTTTAAATTAATTACAATATGGCAAAGATCAAAACTATCGGAATTCTTACTTCTGGTGGAGATGCACCAGGTATGAATGCAGCAATACGCGCAGTGACGCGTGCTGCTATCTATAATGGTTTTAATGTAAAAGGCATATATCGTGGTTATGACGGACTGATTAATGGGGAGGTCATAGATTTTACTACTGAGAATGTTAGTGGTATTATCATGCAAGGAGGAACTATTCTTAAGACAGCACGTAGTAATGAATTCCAAACAGTGGAAGGACGTGCTAAGGCCTATGAAACCTTGAAGAACCATGAAATTGATGCTTTGGTAGTATGTGGAGGTAATGGTTCTCTGACAGGTGCCATGCTGTTCGCACAAGAGTATGATTTCTGTTGTATAGGTCTTCCTGGTACGATAGATAATGACCTTTATGGCACAGATAATACAATTGGTTATGATACTACCATGAATACAATTGTAGAGTGTGTTGACCGTATTCGTGATACTGCTCAAAGTCATGAGCGTATATTCTTCGTCGAGGTAATGGGACGAGATGCTGGTTTCCTCGCACAGAATTCAGCCATTGCGTGTGGTGCAGAGGCTGCTATCATTCCTGAAGAGCAGACAGATGTGGACCAGCTTGCCGAACTTATGAAGCGTGGCTTCCGTAAGTCAAAGAAGAGTTGTATCGTTATCGTGTCTGAAAGCAAAAAATGTGGTGCTCTCCACTATGCAAATCGTGTAAAGGCAGAGTTCCCAGACTATGATGTACGTGTATCTATTCTCGGACATCTTCAGCGAGGTGGACGTCCATCAGCTCGTGACCGTATCTTAGCAAGCCGTACTGGAGTAGGCGCAATCGAAGCAATCATGCAGGGACAGCGCAATGTGATGGTCGGTGTTCGTAATAATGAAATCGTTTATGTTCCTCTTTCTGAGGCTATTCGTTCAGATAAACCTTTCGATAAGAAACTTATAAAAGTTTTGAAAGAATTGAGTATATAAATTCTTTATCAAATGATTATATAGTCAGAATTATGCTATTTGACCATCAATAATATGGGATATAGAATACATATCCTTGTTTTTATACAAGTTATTAGTGAGTTCAGTAAGGCAATATAATTGTTTAAATCAATATGCTCAATTTCTGACGCAAGTTTTTTGTATAGGTAAAGTATGATAGTAATATCTGTTATTGCTTTTATCATCATACAGAATACTCCTTAGAAGTATTGCTTTATTGATGCAATATTTGTCTATTGCATTTCTATTAAGTAGGTGATTAGAATTATTTTTATAATAAAGAAAAGAGTATATTATTATCTATTTATTATCAAAATAATTCTGATTGCCTGTCAATGCTAATATTTTGTTGAGCATCAGCAGATTGTAGCTTTCTTATATGAATGTTGCAGTCTGCTGTTTTTTATTTTATATGTTGCCTCCTTTGTTGATATAGTAAGCATTTCTTACCATAAGACATTCCATGTCCGTGGAATGCTGAGATAAGTCTAATATTGTAGAAAAGTTTTATATTTTGATAATGCCTAAAATCAAGTGTTTACATTACGTTAAATTTTTCGAAAATTACTCATTTACATATTACGTTTTGCCGTAATGTGACAAAAAAATAGTAACTTTGCGTTTGCAATTGAATAAATATAAAATAATAATATACTTATGGCAGACGCTATAGACATTCGTGAACTTAATGCTCTCATAGAGCAGCAAAGCAATTTTGTTACAAATCTGACAGCAGGTATGGATCGTGTCATTGTAGGACAGAAGCATCTTGTTGATTCATTGCTTATAGGACTTCTATCTGATGGTCACATCCTTCTTGAAGGTGTTCCAGGACTTGCAAAGACACTTGCTATCAAGACACTTTCAAGCCTTATAGACGCACAGTTTAGTCGTGTGCAATTTACTCCAGACCTTCTTCCTGCTGACGTGATAGGAACTTTGGTTTATTCTCAAAAGGATGAAAACTTTCAGGTAAAAAAAGGACCTGTATTTGCAAACTTCGTATTGGCAGATGAAATCAACCGTGCACCTGCAAAGGTACAGAGTGCTCTCCTTGAAGCAATGCAAGAGCATCAGGTTACAATAGGTGATAACTCCTTCCTCCTGCCAGAACCATTCCTTGTAATGGCTACTCAGAACCCAGTAGAGCAAGAGGGTACATACCCTTTGCCAGAAGCTCAGATGGACCGTTTCATGCTAAAGGTGGTTATTGGCTATCCTACAATAGAGGAAGAGAAGAAGATTATGAGAGAGAATCTTGCCAAGAGCTTGCCTGAGGTAAAGCCAGTAAGTACCGCACAAGAAATTATCAAAGCGCGCGAAGTGGTACGTCAGGTATATATAGATGAAAAAATTGAGCAGTATATCGCAGACATAGTCTTCGCTACTCGTTATCCAGAGAACTACGGACTTAAGGAATTGAAGGATATGATTACTTTCGGTGGTTCACCACGTGCCAGCATAAACCTTGCAAAAGCTGCTCGTGCTTACGCATTTATCAAGCGTCGTGGTTATGTAGTACCAGAAGATGTTCGAGCAGTAGCTCATGATGTGCTCAGACATCGTATCGGACTTTCTTATGAAGCCGAAGCAAATAATATTACAGCAGAAGAAATTGTAAGTCAGATTATCAATAAGGTGGAAGTGCCTTAATGAATGATGATGATGAATAAAAATTCAAATAACATAGTCTCAAGAATTGATTCTCGGGAAGTCTCAACCAATGAAATACTGAAAAAGGTAAGAAAGATTGAGATAAAAACTAGGGGATTGTCTTCCAATATCTTTGCAGGTCAGTATCATTCTGCCTTCAAAGGTCGTGGAATGGCTTTCTCTGAGGTTCGTGAGTATCAATTCGGAGATGATGTACGTGATATTGATTGGAATGTCACAGCCAGGTTTCATCGTCCTTATATCAAGGTATTTGAAGAGGAAAGAGAACTGACAGTGATGCTTCTGATTGATGTGTCTGGTTCTTTGCAATTCGGTACAAGAAATCAAACGAAGCAAGAGATGCTGACAGAGATTGCTGCAACATTGGCATTCTCAGCTATTCAAAACAATGATAAGATAGGTGTCATCTTTTTTTCGGACCGCATAGAGAAATATATTCCACCGAAAAAAGGCAGAAAGCACATTCTCTACATAATACGCGAGATGCTTGATTTCCATCCAGAATCACATAAGACAGACCTCTCTTTGGCTTTTGAATATCTCGGAAGAGTAATGAAGCGTCGCTGCACGGCATTCGTTATCAGCGATTTTTATGATCCGAAATCGTTTGAAAAGCCGTTGCAAGTATGCCGTTCTCGTCATGATTTGGTTGCGATACAGGTCTTTGATCCTTTATTGAAAAAACTTCCAGACGTAGGATTGATGCGAATAATCGATGCTGAAACCGGAAAAGAGCAGTATATTGATACGTCAAGTAAAGCGCTTCGTAATGCTCATGCCAACTATTGGCGTGAAAGGATGGCAACTCTAAAACACAGTTTTGCCAAATCAAGTGTTGACTTCGTATCTGTAGCAACTAATGAAGATTTCGTAAAAGCATTGAGGTTGATGTTTGCAATGAGGGCTTAGCTGAATAGACTATTTTGTTTAAGTCAAGCTACTACGACCACTCTTGTACTCTTCAGTAAAGTATAAACGTTTGATTCATATTAAGGAACTTCTGACACAGAGATAGTATTGCAAAAAGCAAGTATTACTCTTGTGTTTTTAGAACAAAATAATTTTACTCTTAATGAGGCGAATATCCATTATAATAACGATTCTTATGTCTGTGGTAGTCCCTACTTTTGCCCAAAAAGTCACAGTGGAGGCGATGATAGATTCTATCGCAATCCTCGTTGGACAACAGACAGGATATCATGTAGGGGTAACAGTAAAGGAAGGAAAAAAGGTTCAATTCCCAGTATTTAGTCCGTCCCAACAGATTACCCCTGGTGTGGAAGTTGTGGAAACGCTGCCATCTGACACTCAGAAACTGGACGATGGATTTCTTAAAATTTCGGCACACTATATTCTTACATCCTTTGATGATACGCTGTATTATATCCCTCCTTTTAAGGTTAAAGTTGATAATCAACAGTATGAATCAAAGAGTCTGGCACTTAAAGTGTTGACTATGGACGTTGATACACTGCATCCTAATCAGTTCTTTCCGCAAAAAGATATTCAGAACAATCCATTCCTTTGGTCTGAATGGTCAACTCTGATATGGATGAGCCTTGGTGTCCTTCTATTGTATATCCTCTGTCTGATGATGTTCTTCCGTCTCAAGAGTAAAAAGCCTATCATCTTCCGTGTAAAGATAGTCAAGCTTATCCCGCCTCATCAGAAAGCGTTGACATCTATAGAGCAAATCAAGAGGGAAGGAAATACGCAGACCCCAGAGGATGCAAAAAGGTATTATACCCATCTTACCGATGCTTTGCGTAGATATATGAATGAGCGATTTGGCTTCAATGCAATGGAGATGACAAGTAGTGAGATTATAGAACGTCTGAAAAAGGAGAAAGATCAGCAGAAGATAGAAGAGTTGACTATGCTCTTTGAGACTGCTGACCTCGTGAAATTTGCGAAATTCTCTGTTGGAGTCAGTGAGAATGACAACAATCTTATCTCTGCAATAAACTTCATCAACGAGACAAAACAGGAGAATCTTCCTACAGAGGAACGCATCCAACCAACCGTAACTGAACAAGACAAGCAGACCATCCGTACACGAATGTGGCTCAAATGTGGCTTAGCTGTGTTTGGTACTGTCGCCACTGCATTATTTGCTTACGTTGTATGGCAACTCATTCTGTTAATTAGTTAGTTACAGTATATATTTGTCAAATGTCGATTACGAGTTGGCGTTATAGTGAATGTCGATTTGGATTTCCATAGTTTAGTCTTTCAAAACAGAGATCTTTCTATTTCGTCTCTTGTATCTTCAATACTAAATTTCAATAAACTGACAGAAGAAAAATGGAATTTGCATCACCATTATACTTTCTCTTATTGCTACTGCTGATACCTTATATTATATGGTATTTCTTCTATCGTAACAATGGCAAGACAAAATCAGAGGTCAGTGTCCGTTTTAGTGATACTACGCCTTACAGGTTTGCACCTGCGAGTTGGCGAGTACGTCTTATCGGATTACCTATGCTCTTGAGATGTTTGGCTTTTATAATGATTGTAATAGCCATGGCTCGCCCTCAGACACATAATGCCTGGGACGAACGCACCGTAGAAGGAATTGACATCATGCTTGCTATGGACGTATCTACAAGTATGCTTGCAGAGGATCTGAAGCCAAATCGAATAGAAGCAGCTAAGGCAAAGGCGAGCGAGTTTATAGCAGACCGTCCTAATGATAACATAGGATTGACCATTTTTGCAGGTGAGGCATTCACCCAATGTCCTATGACTGCAGATCATACTACACTGCTTAACTTGCTTCTTGCCACAAAGACAGACATTGCAGCTCGTGGTCTTATATCTGACGGTACAGCAATAGGTATGGGTCTTGCCAATGCAGTTTCGCGCCTAAAGAAATCAAAGGCAAAGAGTAAAGTAGTCATACTTCTCACTGATGGTTCAAATAATATGGGTGATATTTCCCCAATGACAGCGGCTCAGATAGCTAAAAGTCTTGGAATACGTGTATATACCATTGGTATAGGCACCACATCCGTAGCGCCATATCCTATGCCTGTAGCAGGAGGAGTGCAGTATGTAAACATCCCTGTCGAGATAGATACCAAGACGCTGAAGGATATTGCCATGATAAGTGATGGTAATTTCTATCGCGCTACGAATACAAAACAGTTGAAACAGATTTACGAAGATATTGACAAACTGGAGAAATCACGTCTTAATGTGAAGAAATTCTCTAAGAGATATGAGGCTTTCCAGCCATTTGCCATAATAGCTCTTCTTCTCTTTGTTTCTGAAATATTGTTGCGACTCACCATATTCAAGAAGGTGGCATAGTTGTTTTGATTAGAAAATACGACAATGATACATTTTGAATCCCCTATATATCTATATCTTCTCTGTCTGATACCTGTATTCTGTGTAATCATGTATCTGACAGAGATTCTGCGTAAGAAGAAACTAAAGAAATTCGGTGATGCCGAATTGCTCAAGCAATTGATGCCTGATGCCTCCAATTTCAGGAGATGGATAAAGTTTGGTTTGCTGCAATTGGCTTTGGCAATGCTGATTATTATTGTAGCTCGTCCACAGATGGGTACTAAGGTTTCTAACGAAAAACGCAATGGCATAGAGTGCATTATAGCTCTTGATATTTCCAATTCTATGCTCGCTGAAGATGTCCAGCCTTCTCGTTTGGATAAGAGTAAGATGCTTATTGAAGGCTTGCTTGACAAATTCTCCAACGATAAGATTGGCTTGGTGGTATTTGCGGGCGAAGCTTATGTCCAGTTACCTATCACTGCTGACTATGTCTCAGCAAAGATGTTCCTGCAGAATATCGACCCTTCACTTATCCAGACTCAGGGAACAGATATGGCTCGTGCTATCAATCTGAGTATGAATAGTTTTACTCAGCAGGACAAAATAGGTAAGGCTATCATTGTAATTACAGATGGAGAAGATCATGAAGGCGGCGCTCTCGAAGCAGCAAAAGCGGCCAATGCTAAGGGTATGAATGTGTTTATCCTTGGAGTTGGCAATCCGGAAGGAGCTCCAATTCCTGATGGAAAAGGTGGTTTTATGACAGATAATACGGGCAATACCGTAATGTCAAGTCTTAATGAACAGATGTGTAAAGACGTAGCCGCTGCCGGAAAAGGCACATATATCCACGTGGACAATACGTCATCAGCACAAGATAAGCTTAATGACGAACTCGCAAAACTCCAGCAAGGTGAGATGAAGAGTACTATTTACTCTGAATATAGTGAGCAATTCCAGGCTTTTGGCATCTTCTTCATACTTTTGCTTATTCTTGAAGTCTGTATCAATGAGACAGTAAATCCATATCTCAGACGCATCCATATCTTCAAGCGTAGATCACTTATGGTTGTAGTTCTGCTGGCAATGGGTTCTATTGGAGCGTTTGCCCAAAATGATCGTACGTATATCCGACAGGGAAACAGACACTTTCGTATGGGTAATGCAGAAAAGGCGGAGGTGGAATATCGTAAAGCCATTGTCAAGAAAAATAATAATGCGCAAGCCAATTACAATCTTGGATGCGCATTGATGCAGCAACAGAAAGACTCTCTTGCCATGGTGCAGTTTGAGAAGGCGTCAAAAATGGAGACTTCAAAGTATCGTCGTTCTATGTCTTATCATAATATGGGAGTCATTGCACAGCGTCATCAGCAATATGGTCCTGCCATAAAGTGCTATCAGGAGGCTCTCAGACTCAATCCGAATGATAATGAGACGCGTTATAATATGATTCTTTGCAAGAAACTGATGAAGAACCAGAATCAACCTCAGCAGAATCAGAACAAGAATCAGAACGATAAAAACAAGAAAAATCAAGAACGAAACAAGAAAGATCAAGAACAGCAAAAGCAAGATAATAATCAGCAGAAACAGGAAAAAATCAGCAAAGACAATGCTGAAAGAATGCTCGATGCTGCTGACCAGCAAGAAAAAGCAACAAGAAAAAAGATGGAGAAGGCAATGTCTCAACCACAGCGTCGCAATCTCCAGAAGAATTGGTAATACAATCCATGATGTCATCTTAGCGCATCATCATGATCTTATAGTAAAAGAATGAAAAGACTTTTTACGATATTATCTCTATTCCTATGTGCTGTTATTCACGTAATGGCACAGATGTCTGTTAGTGCTCCAAGGCATGTAGCTGTAGGAGAGCAATTCAGATTGCAATATTCCATTGCAACGACTGATGTCAAAGGCTTCAGAGCAGGAAATATCCCTGATGCATTTGAAGTCCTTATGGGTCCAAGTACCAGTACGCAGCAGTCATTCCAGATTATAAACGGTAAATCGACGTCCTCTTCATCCGTCACATATACCTATATTTTGCTCGCTACTAAAAATGGAACATTCACCATTCCTGGTGCAAGAGCAAGAGTTATGGGCAAGGATGTTACGTCTCATCCCGTCAAGATAACTGTATCTGGTAAGGCACAGCAGTCCTCTGGTGGTCAATCATATCAGCAAAACCGACCTCAGGGAGTACGTCCTTCAGGTTCTCATATTTCAGGCAACGATCTGTTTATCAAGGTGAGTGCCAATAAGAAGAGGGTACATGAGCAAGAACCGATATTGCTTACCTACAAGGTATATGCCCAAGTGGAACTAACCCAACTTGAGGGAAAAATGCCAGATCTGAATGGTTTCCACACCCAGGAGGTACCATTGCCACAGCAGAAATCATTCCATATAGAGCATGTAAACGGACGCCCATACCGTTGCGTGACATGGAGTCAGTATGTCATGTTCCCACAAATGACGGGTAAGATGGAAATTCCAAGTATTACATTCAAGGGAATTGTAGTACAAGAGAATACCAATGTCGATCCTTTTGAAGCCTTTTTCAATGGAGGTTCAGGCTACGTAGAGGTAAAGAAGAACATCATCGCGCCCGGAATGACCATACAAGTGGACCCCCTTCCACAGAAACCAGAAGGCTTTTCTGGCGGTGTTGGTCAGTTTAGTATATCTGCTTCCGTTGACAAGAATACAGTCAATGCAGGTAATCCTGTGAAGGTTCGTGTGGTGATTGGAGGAAATGGTAACCTCAAACTCATCAATCAGCCAGAACTGTCACTTCCAAAAGACTTTGATAAGTATGATCCAAAGGTTACGGATAAGACTAAACTCACGTCTGAAGGAGTGACAGGAAATATGTTATATGATTTCCTTATAGTTCCAAGAAACCAGGGAAAGTACGAGATTCCGCCTATCGAGTTTACTTATTTTGATACACGAACCAGCACGTATAAGACCATTAAAACCAATGCGATACCTCTTACTGTAGAGAAAGGTAATGGTAAATCCGCAGAAGTAGCTGACTTCTCCCAAAGTGAAGACCAGGATATTCATAATATTTTCCGTTCACTCGACAACGAAGAAAACAATGACATCTTCGTATTTGGAGATACTTCATACATAGTCTTTAATGCTGTAGTAGTCATTATATTCATCGTTCTTCTCGTAATCTTCAGAAAGAAGGCGATGGAGATGGCAGACATTACAAGCATGAAGGGTAAGCGTGCAAACAAGGTTGCCGGCAAACGTCTCAAGAAAGCTGCCAAACTGATGGAAGCAAACAAGTCCAGCGAGTTCTTTGATGAAGTGCTCAGAGCTCTTTGGGGTTATGTGTCTGATAAGCTATCCATTCCTTCCAGTGAACTGTCTCGTGAGAATATCGCTGAGAAACTTGAACAGAAGCAGACCGATCAGAAAGATATTGACTCATTCCTTGAGGCTCTTGACGAGTGCGAATTTGAGAGATATGCTCCAGGAGATGCGTCAGGCAATATGAGAAAGACTTACGACAAGGCTGTCTCAGCCATCACAAATATCGAAGAAGGAATGAAACAAAGGAAAAAGCATCACAATAATAATAAGGAGAATGCCGGTAAAACCGTAATTGTGCTTTTGGCTATCTTATTCAGTTTGTTCAATGTTGCAGAATCCAAAGCAGCGGATAAAGTTACTGATTCCTCTTCCTCTTCATATAAGGTTAATAAGGCAAAGGCAGACGAAGCTTATCTGAAAGGCGATTATCAGAAAGCCATCGGCATATACGAGGAATTGCTCAAGAATGACAGGAATGCGGAATTATACTATAATCTCGGCAATTCCTATTATCGAACAGACAATATCACCAAAGCAGTGCTTGCTTTTGAGCGTGCGCGTCTGCTCAATCCTGGTAATAAAGACATAAAGCACAATCTTGAGATAGCAAGTTCGAAGACGATAGATAATATCCAACCAGAGGAAAAGATGTTCTTCGTGGCATGGTATCATGATTTCGTCAATATCCTTACGTCCGACACATGGGCATGCACAGCCTTAGTTTCGTTGGTCGTATCCCTCATTCTCTTGCTTGTCTATCTGTTTGCCGGACCGATGATTGTTAGGCGAATAGCATTCTATGTAAGTACGGTGTTGATTATACTGTTCTTCCTTGGCAATCTCTTTGCATGGCAACTTAAGTCTTTTGCTCTCGAATCCAATGGAGCAATAGTTACCGTTGCCACACTCAGTGTAAAGAGTTCACCAACCAGTCAGAGTGCAGAGACATTCGCAATACACGAAGGCACCAGAGTAGAAATCATAGATTCTTCTCTCAAGGGATGGCTACAGATTCACCTTGCAGATGGACGTGAGGGCTGGATTGCAGACAATACAGTAGAGAAATTTATCAAAAAGACAAAATAATGGGCGTTGATATGTATTTCCTGTCGTTACTCAATGGCAGTAATTCGGTATTTATGAATGCCTTGATGGTCACATTGACAGATGGGCTGACATGGATTGCGCTATACATTGCGCTTGCTATTCTTGTTATAAAGAACAATAAGACAGTAGCTCAGATACTGCTTATCTTTGCCTGTGTGTTTGCTTGTGTATTGTTTTCAGGCATCTTTAATGATCTCATTGTCAAGCCATATTTTGAGCGTCCACGTCCAATAAATGACTTTGAGGTACAGGAAATGGTAAATATGTCGTCAGGCTATCTGGCTTCCGGTTACAGTTTCTTCTCATCACATAGTGCAAACACATTTGCAATAGCCGTGTTTTTCTCATTGCTGACGAGAAGTAGAATGATTTCAATCTCGTTGATTTCATGGGCAGTTGTCAATGCTTACACTCGTCTTTACCTTGGAGTCCATTGGTTTTCTGATGTTGCAATAGGCATGCTGTGGGGTATTTTGATAGGCATAGTCTCCTATATCGTCTATAACAGGCTTTATTACAGGATTTCGCCTCATGCCAAGTACATTTCCTCGCATTACACCTCCACAGGTTATTGTCACACAGACATCGACATGGTGATTAGCGTATTGGTGTTCACATTGCTGTACGCAGTTATTATCTCTTTATAGTGTGAGAAATAAAATTGCCTTTCTTCCATTTCTGGATATGTGCATTTAATGTCCTCAGAAGTAGAAATAAGAATGATATGACATGATGTTTTCTGCATAAAAAAGTGATTGTTCCTGATAGGGAAAAACAGAACAAAAAGCAGAACTCAAAGCATCTGTTTTGCAATATCTAAGCTATTAGCTTGCAAAAGCATAGTTATTACCCCGTGAAAGCATAGCTTTTACCTCCTAATATCTATGCTTTTACCCTCTACTAACATAGCTTTTGCAATGTATTGAATATCAACGGAATACAAATAGCTTTCTTTGCTAAGTGCAATAAGTGGAAAAATAGAACAATAATCGTAATCGTGCGGACTTCGATTGGCTTCAGGTAATGCAGTGTGCTGTTATTGTTCATAAGATTCCTGCCGACTGAAGTTAAGCAAAAAGTCACCGAAGAGATTTATTCTCTCAGAAGGATTTTTGAGATTTAAGTAGGTAATCCGAATTATTTTCATAATAGCTATGTTCTATTCTGATACAGCTACGTTATGTAGAAGAAGGAATGATGCTGGCATCATGGCTGATGAGACATAACGTAGATGCACACAAGAGTGTATAGATGTTAGAATAATGAAAAACGATTATAATTATCTATTCATTATTAAAATAATTTTGATAACCTACATAGATAATAATATAGATAAAAAGTAGTTAATATGTTATATAGAAGAATTTCCAAAAGAAATCTAAACATAGAATAGAAATGACTCCAAAGAATATCAAAATATCAGATTATAACTATCCGCTTCCAGATGAAAGGATTGCTAAATTCCCGATTAAAGAGAGGGATCATAGCAAAATACTTATATATAATAAAGGTGAGATAAGCCACGACACTTTCTTTAATCTTCCTTCTTATCTGAAAGAAGGTGAGATGATGGTATTCAACAATACCCGCGTCATACAGGCAAGAATATATTTCCACAAACAGACAGGAGCCCTCATTGAGGTGTTCCTCCTTGAGCCTGCAAGCCCTTCAGACTATGAACTGATGTTCCAGTCAAAAGGAAAGTGTTCATGGGTCTGCATGATAGGCAACCTGAAGAAATGGAAAGAGGGCGCTCTAACACGTCAGATAAAAGTCGGAGACAAAGACATTACACTCAGTGTGGAAAGAAAGCATGAAGTTCATACTGGTCATTGGGTGGATTTCTCTTGGGATGATGAGACCGTTTCTTTCTCCGAGATAATAGATGTATGTGGCGAATTACCGATTCCTCCATATCTCAATCGAAAGACAGAGGAGAGTGATAAGTCCACTTATCAGACTGTATATTCCAAGATAAAAGGGTCAGTAGCAGCGCCAACAGCTGGACTCCATTTCACAGATAAAGTTCTGAAATCTCTTGATGATAAGGGCATTCTTCGTGAAGAGGTAACTCTCCATGTTGGAGCCGGTACCTTCAAGCCTGTCAAGTCGGAGACGATAGAAGGACATGAAATGCATACTGAGTATATATCGGTCCGTCGTCACACTATTCAGGAACTCATAGCCCACGGTGGCAAGACTATTGCCGTGGGCACAACAAGTGTGCGCACGCTCGAGAGTCTTTACTATATGGGAGTTAAACTCGCAATGAATCCTTCCCTTTCAGAAGAGAAACTCCACATCAACCAGTGGGACCCTTATGAAGGAAGCGTATCAGAAACAGCAAAACAGGTTTCCACAATCGAAGCATTAAAGAATCTTTTGGCATGGTACGACCAAAATGAGGTGACAGTATTGCATAGCAGTACGCAGATAATAATTGCTCCTGGTTATAACTATCATATTGTCAAAGCATTGGTGACAAATTTCCATCAGCCACAATCCACATTGCTTCTCCTTGTGAGTGCCTTGCTGAAAGGCGATTGGCATCGAGTGTATGACTATGCGTTGGAACATGATTTCCGTTTCCTTTCATACGGAGACAGTTCATTATTGATTCCACAAGACTAACAAAAAAAAACAAAGAAAATGAAAATAGGAGATAAAGTTAGATTCCTTTCCACTACTGGCGGAGGTAAAATTGCTGGTTTTCAGAAAGGAAATATAGTGCTCGTAGAGGATGAGGATGGTTTCCAGATTCCTACTTTAGCCTCAGAGGTCGTTCTTATTGCAGAAGGAGCTGACGATTATAATATGTTTAAGGCAGGCGTAAAACCTGGAAAGGGTGGGCCAGAAGCCAAGAAGCATGCCGAAGGAAGATCCGTGCGCTCCATAATGAATGATGTGGAAAGCGATGCGGAAGATATAAATGATGCTTTCGAAGATGATCCATCAGACAAGGAAATAAGCTTTAAGGCACCAGTAGAGGAACGTAAAGGTGGCGACCGACTTAGTGCTTACATTGCTTTCGTCCCAGTAGATCCTACGGTAATCACCAATACTCGTTTCGAGGTTTATCTCATAAATGATTCCAACTACTATTTTCATTACGTCATTCTGCAAGCAGAAGGTCAGGCTTGGACTATGCGAAATGTGGGAGAAGTGGAACCAAACACAAAGTTGTTTATCGAAGAGATAGGTAGAGAAAACCTCGAAGAGATTCAGCGTCTTGGTATTCAGATGCTTTCATATAAGCGCGATAAGTCTTTTATCATCAAGCCTTTGATTGATGTTCAATTACGTATTGATGGAGTGAAGTTTTATAAGCTTCACACTTTCCAGACAAATCAGTTCTTTGAACAAAATGCCCTTATCTATCCAATTGTAGTCAATGACGAAGTGACACGTCCGCTTGTAATCGATGCAAAGACCCTGAAACGCCAGATGTATGCCGACGGTAAACAGTCGGAAAGCAAATCTGCTGATTCCGGTATAAATAAGGAGAGAGTGGATAGCTACGTGAGAAGGTACGAAAAGTCAGGACATAAGAGTGGCAATCCTTTTGTCAACAGTCATAAAGGCAACAATATGCCAGTAGTTTATGACCTTCATGCCGATGCTATCCTTGAGACCACTCAGGGTATGTCTTCGGCAGATATACTCCAATATCAGATAGATACATTCCACAAAGCTATTGCGGAGCATCAGAAAAACAAGGGAACGAAAATCATTTTCATTCATGGTAAGGGCGAAGGAGTGCTCCGTCGTGCCATCATCCATGAATTGACTTATCGTTACAAGCAGTATAAGTACCAAGATGCTTCATTCCAGGAATATGGCTTTGGAGCTACTCAGGTGACTATTTAGCTTTATTTCCAAGGAAGGAAAGCTAAAGTCTGTATCCCGATGTAAAAATTAAAACTCGAACTAAAGAACGCAAAATATGAACTACGGATATATTAAGGTGGCATCAGCTATCCCAAGTCTCAAGGTAGGAGACGTCAATTACAATCTTCAGCAGACTCAGATAGCAATAGCACAGGCAGAGGGAAAAGGTGTGGAAGTGATTGTATTCCCAGAACTTTCCCTTACAGGTTACACGTGTCAGGACCTTTTCCGCCAGCAGTTGCTGATTGATTCGGCAGAACAGGCTGTCGTAATGCTCCTTGACTTTACCCGTCAACTTGACATTATTGCAATTGTCGGAGTACCGGTTATCGCTGGAAATATACTTCTCAACTGTGCAGCAGTAATACAGAAAGGTGATTTGCTTGCGCTGATTCCTAAGACATTCCTGCCTAATTATTCTGAGTTCTATGAGAAAAGATGGTTTGCTTCTTCCCAGGACCTTAATCCTATAGACATTCTATATGCTGGAAGTTCCATCCATATCACAAATCAGCCTACTATCTTCCGCACTTATACAGGTGCTACATTTGGCATCGAACTGTGTGAAGACGTTTGGGCGCCAGAGCCACCAAGCACTCGCCTCTGCCTCAGTGGAGCGGATATTATCTTTAATCTTTCTGCTTCCGACGAACTGATAGGCAAGCATAACTATCTTTGCTCACTGCTTTCACAGCAAAGTGCACGTACTATGAGTGGCTATGTGTATAGTAGTTCGGGCTTTGGAGAGTCCACACAGGACCTTGTCTATGGAGGTAATGCGCTCATATATGAAAATGGTAATGAAGTAGCTTCAAGTGAAAGGTTCTCATTTGAGTCGCAAATGATTGTGGCACAGATAGATTATGAGATGCTACGTGCCGAGCGTCGTAATAATACTACCTTCATAAATGCGCAGCGTCCTACGTCTCTCAGTCATACGCTTCCGCAAGTGCGCTTCATCAATTGCCATTCTACTCAAATACGTGATTTCGTGCTTGAGAGATATGTCAACCCTACACCATTCATCCCAGCCTCAGCTGATATGAAGGAATCCTGTGAGGAAATATTCAATATCCAGGTAGCTGCACTTGCAAAACGATTGGTACACACCAATTGTAACACAGTAGTCATAGGAATAAGTGGAGGACTTGACTCTACACTCGCTCTTCTTGTCTGTGTCAAGACCTTCGACAAACTGAAATTACCTCGCACTGGAATCGTGGGAGTCACAATGCCAGGATTTGGAACTACCGACAGAACCTATACCAATGCCATGACTCTGATGAAAGAACTTGGCATCTCAATCCGTGAGATAAGTATTCGTGATGCTTGTATCCAGCACTTCAAGGACTTGGATCATGATATCAATGTGCATGATGTGACATATGAAAACGGACAGGCAAGAGAGCGCACTCAGATACTCATGGACCTGAGCAACAAGCTTAATGGCATGGTAATCGGAACGGGAGATTTGTCAGAACTGGCGCTGGGATGGGCTACTTACAATGGTGACCACATGTCTATGTATGGTGTCAATGTGTCCATACCAAAGACACTTATCAAGTATATGGTGACTTATGTCGCAGATAATGAGGTGGAGAAGGAGTGTCATGACGTCCTCGTAGATATTATAGATACGCCTATCTCTCCAGAACTTATCCCTGCTGATGACGAAGGAAATATCACTCAAAAGACCGAAGACCTCGTTGGACCATATATTCTTCATGATTTCTTCCTCTATTATTTCCTCAGACAAGGTTTCCGTCCAGACAAGATCTTTATGCTTGCTCAAAAGGCTTTCGCCCTTGGCACAGACCATTACTATGAAGAGGAGACGATAAAGAAATGGTTAAATACGTTCCTTCGTCGCTTCTTCAGCCAGCAGTTCAAGCGCTCATGCTTGCCAGACGGACCTAAAGTGGGAAGCGTCAGCTTGTCTCCAAGAGGAGATTGGCGTATGCCGAGCGATGCGACCTCTGCTTTGTGGCTAAGTAATAGCAGTAAGAAGTGAAATCTAAAAAATACTTAAAAAGTAACCATTGTTTTGTATTTCTGAAAAAAAAGACTAATTTTGCATAGAATAATAGCGACTATTGAGGATGAATAACATACGAAACTTTTGTATCATAGCCCATATTGACCACGGAAAGAGTACTATAGCAGACCGACTATTGGAGAAAACTAATACTATCCAGATTACAGAAGGTCAGATGCTTGATAATATGGATTTGGAGAGAGAAAGAGGTATTACCATCAAGAGCCATGCCATTCAGATGGAATATAAGCGAGATGGTGAGACTTATTTGCTCAATCTAATTGATACTCCTGGACATGTTGACTTCTCGTATGAAGTGAGCCGCTCTATTGCTGCTTGTGAAGGCGCTTTGCTTATCGTTGATGCCACACAGGGAGTACAGGCACAGACCATCTCCAATCTCTATATGGCAATCGACCATAATCTTGAAATCATTCCTGTCATCAACAAGATTGATATGCCGGCAGCAATGCCTGATGAGGTGGAAGATGAGATTGTGGAGCTTATCGGCTGCGATCCTGATGAAATCATAAGGGCAAGTGGCAAGACTGGCGAAGGAATACAGGAAATCCTTGATGCTGTCGTTGACCGCATTCCTCATCCTGTAGGTGATAAGGATGCGCCTCTGCAGGCTCTTATCTTCGACTCTGTATTCAATTCCTTCCGCGGTATTATCGCATATTTCAAAATCCAGAATGGTTCTATCCGTAAGGGAGATAAAGTAAAATTCTTCAACACAGGGATGGAATATGTGGCTGATGAAGTAGGCGTCCTCAAGATGGATATGGTTCCGCGCAATGGATTGTCAACTGGAGAGGTGGGATATATCATCTCAGGCATCAAGAATGCTACTGAAGTAAAGGTAGGTGATACTATTACACACGTCACTAATCCTTGCCAGAAAGCCATTGAAGGATTCCAGGAAGTAAAGCCTATGGTTTTTGCTGGTGTTTATCCTATTGACCCTGCTGACTATGAAAACCTTCGTGCTTCTCTCGAAAAACTTCAGCTGAATGATGCAGCGCTGACATTCTCTCCAGAGTCTTCTGTCGCTTTGGGCTTTGGCTTCCGTTGTGGATTCCTCGGTCTTCTGCACATGGAAATCGTTCAAGAGCGTCTTGACCGCGAATTTAATATGGACGTAATCACTACGGTGCCTAACGTATCATACATGGTATATGACAAGCAAGGCAATGCTAAGGAAGTGCACAATCCTTCTGGTTTGCCTGAATTGAATTTCATTGACCATATCGAGGAACCGTATATCCATGCTACAATCATCACTGATGCCAACTATATAGGTCCTATCATGACCCTTTGCCTTGACAAACGTGGTGAACTCATCAAGCAGGAATACGTCAGCGGTAATCGTGTCGAATTGCATTTCTACATTCCATTGGGTGAGATAGTGATTGATTTTTATGACAAACTCAAGTCTATTTCTAAAGGATATGCTTCGTTCGACTACCATATTGACAGTTTTCGACTTTCAAAATTGGTAAAACTCGATATCCTTTTGAATGGCGAACCTGTGGATGCTCTCTCCACTCTGACACACGTAGATAATGCTGTGACATTCGGCAGACGTATGTGTGAAAAGCTTAAGGAACTTATCCCTCGTCAGCAGTTTGATATTGCTATCCAGGCTGCAATAGGCGCTAAGATTATCGCTCGCGAGACTATCAAGTGTGTCCGCAAAGACGTGACTGCCAAATGTTATGGTGGTGACGTGAGCCGTAAGCGCAAACTTCTGGAGAAGCAGAAGAAGGGAAAGAAGAGAATGAAGCAAATTGGTAATGTTGAAGTTCCGCAAAAGGCATTCCTTGCCGTCTTGAAACTCGACTAATAATGACACAAAGGCAGTCTGTATATTTACGTATTCAGACTGTTGAAAACAAACTGAAATCTATATGAAAGACCTTAACATTCCTGTCCGTGACATTGCTCGCGAGTTGGCTCGCCGGTATAGCACGATGACTCACGAGGAACTTGATATCCTCGAAAGTATTCTTGTACCGCTGAAGTTCACCAAAGGAGAAAAGATTCTCAATGAAGGTGATACCTGCAAATGCTTGTACTATCTCCATAAGGGATTGATACGTCAATATTACTACAAGAATGGAAAAGAGGTAACTGAGCATCTCGCTGTTGACGGAAGTATGTTTTTCTGCATAGAAAGCCTGTTCCGCGAAGAACCTACCAAACTGATGTGTGAGGCTCTCGAGCCTTCATATATCTATGCTCTTCCAAAGAAAGCTCTTGAAGAGGTCGCTTTGCATAATCAAAATATTCAGATTTTGTATCGTAAGATATTGGAAGAGAGTCTGATACAGAGCCAGGTTCATGCAGATATGGTAAGATTTGAGACCGCCCAGGATCGCTATCGTCGCATCTGCAAGCAGAATCCGCAGATAGTATTGCGTGCTCCTTTGGTATTCATTGCGTCTTATCTTCAGATGACACCTGAAACATTGAGTCGTGTTCGCTCTAACACGCTTATCGACTAACTTTGTATTCTATTATATTCCACGATAGCATAACTCTGTATGTGTTATGCTATCGTGGTGTAAGTAGGTGATTGGAATTATTTTTATAATAGCTATAATCTATTGTGTTAGAGCTATGTTCTTGTAGAATAAGGAATGATGCGGTCATCATGACTGATGATACGAGGCGTAGATACGTAAAAGATATAGTTGATATTATAGAAATGTAAAATATCTATTTATTATCATTCATTATCAAAATAATATTGATTACCTATTTGTTATTACTATATTACGAATCATGACAATAAATCTTAATCTCAGACTTGTTAGGCGCTTCTCCATCTGTATCGCCCTGGTGCTGATAGCATTGCTCTTTTCTTCGTGTCAAGAGACATTGGAAGAAAAGGCTGAACGCCAGGCCCGCGACTATACGAGAAAGTATTGTCCGACACCGATAGATAACGATACTCGCACAGATAGCATCGTTTTCGATACTCAAAAGAAGGTGTATTACTATTACATCTCATTCTTCAATAGTCTCGATGATGAGTATATCGTAAATGAAAACAAAGACCGTTTCGCCCAAATGCTTACGCAATCCATCAAGGATTCACCAGGGCAACGCAGCTTTCTTGAGGCTGGTTTCAGGTTTGAATATATCTGTCATTCTGGAAGTAATCCGAAGAAGGTGCTTGTAAGGATTAAGATATAAAAAGCAGAGACGCACTGTTGAAGTTTGAAAAACAATACTTAATCAGATATAATGCCTCTGTAATTCCGTGTTTTTGTATTTAACGAACAGATAATCATTAAGATATGAACATACTTGTAACGGGTGCTAATGGACAGTTGGGCTCGGAGATGAGAATAGTATCTGCCAATTCGGCTCACGATACCTATATATTCACAGACATAAATGAGGTGGAAGGCGTTGAGACCATAAATCTTGACATCACAGATATTGACGCCATTCGCAGTATTGTCAATGCAAACAATGTGAAGTGCATTATAAACTGCGCTGCCTATACTAATGTCGATGGAGCTGAAGACTGCATAGAAATATGTAGGAAACTCAATGCTGATGCTCCTCGTAATCTTGCCATTGTGATGAAGGAGGTGGATGGATTGCTCGTGCATATCAGCACTGATTATGTCTTTGGAGCAGATCCATATAATACACCTTGTAAAGAAACGCAGAATGGTACACCTTCCGGCGTCTATGGACTCACCAAACTGGAGGGTGAAAAGGCAATTATAGAAAGTGGTTGTCAGCACATCATCATCCGCACTGCTTGGCTTTATTCGGAATTTGGAAAGAATTTTGTCAAGACGATGCTTATGCTTACTGAGACAAAACCACAGTTGAAAGTAGTCTTTGACCAATGTGGCACTCCGACCTACGCCCTTGATCTCGCTCGCTTGATATTCGACATCTTGGAGAATAGCAAGTTTGAAGGAAATACGGGCATATACCATTATTCTAATGAAGGCGTCTGCTCATGGTATGATTTCACCATGATGATAGCCAGAATGGCAAAGCATGATAAGTGCGAAATATTGCCTTGCCACTCAGATGAGTTTCCAAGTAAGGTGACAAGACCGTCTTATTCTGTTCTCGATAAGACCAAGATAAAGGAGACATTTGGCTTGCGCATTCCATATTGGGTGGATTCGCTCGAAGAATGCCTTCGCAATATGAATCGTAAAAACTAAACTATCAAAACTATGAAAGGAATCGTTCTCGCTGGTGGAAGTGGTACACGATTGTATCCTATCACAAAAGGTATCAGCAAGCAGTTGATGCCTATATATGACAAGCCGATGATTTATTACCCTATCAGTGTGCTCATGCTTGCTGGTATAAGGGAAATTCTCATCATCTCCACACCATTTGACCTGCCTGGCTTCAAGCGATTGCTTGGTGATGGCTCCGATTATGGAGTACATTTTACTTATGCTGAACAGCCTTCGCCTGATGGTCTTGCTCAGGCTTTCACCATTGGTGCAGACTTTATCGGCAACGATAGCGTTTGTTTAGTTTTGGGAGACAATATCTTCCAAGGTTCAGGTTTTACAAAGATGCTCAAGGAAGCTGTCGTCGCAGCAGAGCAGGAAGACAAAGCTACGATATTCGGATATTGGGTGAATGACCCAGAACGATATGGAGTGGCTGAGTTTGATAATGCAGGCAACTGTCTCAGCATCGAAGAGAAGCCTCAGAATCCTAAATCAAACTATGCCGTTGTGGGGCTTTATTTCTATCCTAATGAGGTGGTGGAAGTGGCTCGCAATATTCAGCCTTCAGCGCGTGGAGAGTATGAGATTACAACTGTCAACCAGAAATTCCTTGAAAGCGCAAAACTGAAGGTACAGACACTCGGACGTGGATTTGCATGGCTTGACACGGGTACTCACGACTCTTTATCCGAGGCAAGTACATATATTGAAGTGCTGGAGAAGCGTCAGGGACTTAAAGTAGCCTGTCTTGAAGGCATTGCTTACAGAAAAGGATGGATAGATGAAGCCAAGATGCGTGAGCTGGCACAGCCTATGCTCAAGAATCAATATGGTCAATATCTTCTGAAAGTGATAGATGAGGTAAAGAGGTATGGCTCTTCTATATAGGAGAATAACATATAATATAATCAGATGGAAATAAATAAAACAGCAATAAATGGAGTCTTTATCATAGAGCCAAAGGTCTTTCATGATGCAAGAGGCTATTTCTTTGAGAGCTTCTCTCGTAGAGATTTCGATGCTTTTGCAGAGAAAGAACTCGGATATAAGGTAGATTTCGTACAGGACAATGAGTCTATGTCATCGTATGGAGTGATGAGAGGACTGCATTTCCAGTGCCCTCCTTTCACTCAAGCGAAACTTGTCAGATGTGTAAAGGGTAGGGTACTCGATGTCGCTGTCGATTTGCGCAAAGACTCTCTTACATACGGAAAGCATGTAAGTTGTGAATTGACAGAGGATAATCACCGACAGTTTTTCATTCCCAAAGGCTTTGCACATGGCTTTGCAGTACTGTCTGAGACTGCCATATTCCAGTATAAGTGTGATGAATTTTATCATCCTGAGGCTGACGGTGGTATCTCTATTCTCGATGAAACTCTCGGTATAGACTGGATGCTGCCGTCCGATAAGGTAATCTTATCTCAAAAAGACACAGCACATCCATTGCTGAGAGACTTCGTATCGCCCTTTTAAAAACGGACCAATATCGATTAACTTCAATTTTTATGTAGGTAATCAGAATTATCTTTATAATAATGAAAATCAATTATACTTATCTATTCATTATTAAAATAATTTTGATTACCTACTTATATAAAAAAACGACCAGAAAAGATGAAGAATATTGTAATTACTGGAGGTGCTGGTTTCATAGGAAGCCATGTTGTTCGCCTCTTTGTCTATAAATATCCTGAATATAATATCATCAATCTCGATAAACTTACCTATGCTGGCAACCTCGCAAATCTCAAAGACATTGAGGGAAAACCTAACTATAAGTTTGTCAAGATGGATATCTGTGACTTTGAAGCCTTTTATGCTTTGATGCAAAAGGAACAGATAGACGGAATAATACATCTTGCAGCAGAATCGCACGTTGACCGCTCCATCAAGGATCCCTTCACATTTGCTCGTACCAATGTGATGGGAACACTGAGTCTGCTTCAGGCTGCCAAACTGTATTGGGAGTCATTGCCAGAGAAATATGAAGGAAAGCGCTTCTATCATATTTCTACAGACGAAGTATATGGCGCGTTGAGCATGACTCATCCAGAGGGCATTGAGCCTCCTTTCACCACGAAAGCTTCATCATCCAGTCATCATGAAGCTTATGGTGAGGACTTCTTTTATGAGACAACCAAATATAATCCTCATAGTCCTTACAGTGCTTCAAAAGCTTCAAGCGACCATTTTGTGCGTGCATTCCATGATACTTACGGAATGCCAACCATCGTAACGAATTGCTCAAACAATTATGGTCCTTATCAGTTTCCTGAAAAATTGATTCCTCTCTTTATCAATAATATACGTCACCGTAAGCCTCTTCCTGTATATGGAAAAGGAGAAAACGTTCGCGATTGGCTCTTTGTGGAAGACCATGCCCGCGCCATCGACTTGATTTTTCATGAAGGAAAAGTGGCTGAGACCTACAATATCGGAGGATTCAATGAGTGGAAGAATATAGATATTATTAAGGTTCTAATCAATACAGTCGATCGTCTTCTCGGCAGAAAAGAAGGAGAAGACATGAATCTCATCACCTTTGTCACGGATCGACTCGGTCATGATGCACGCTATGCCATAGATTCCACAAAACTACAAAAGGAACTCGGTTGGGAACCAAGCCTGCAGTTTGAGGAAGGAATAGAGAAGACCGTCAGATGGTATCTTGATAATCAAGAATGGATGGACAACATTACAAGTGGTGATTACGAGAAATACTACGACGAAATGTATAAAGATAGATAATAATGCATTATGAATTGTGCATTATGAATTGTGCATTATGAATTGTGCATTATGAATTAAGAATTATGCATTAAGAATTATGCATTATGAATTATGAATTATGAATTATGAATTATAAATTCCCCCTCCGCCACTGTGTCAGCCGCGTTAACGGCTGATCAAAATAGAAAAAAATCACACGAAACATAAAAAAATAAGAAGAAATCATTGCAAGAATAAATAATATTTCTTAAATTTGTAAGCTAAACAACAGTCCCGAACGCAAACAAGGGACCCTCTAAACTATTGTGGTATGAAATCTAAACGATTCAAAGCGCTACAAATAGCGAGCACTCAGCCACATAACAGCGAAGTAGCATCTATGCTAAGGTCTCTTCGAGATGCCTTCGTCTCCACCTATGATACCCCCATTCCTCTCCTGCGATTGACATGAGAGGAATATAAGGTATGTCCATGCAGGAGATAGAAAACATTCGTCATTTGGGTCTGATTATAATAATATACGCTATCTTTAGATACGAATTGATTATAACTTAGAATACCAAATGTAGTATAGACTTATGTGATATGAAAGACATTTCACTCAAATCGAACTAAGTTGTCATTACAGCTTAACAAAATATAGAATTTATCATTGGTATGAATATAAACAATATTACTATTGATAATTTCAGAGGATATGAACACAAATTTGAATCCTGGGAAGTATATTTGTGATGTATTCCGTAGACTCAAGAAAGCGGAAAAGGGGAAGTAGGTTACTATTTTCAAATAGAAAGATTTAAAGTAACTATTCAGCGGTAGCAAATTCACATAGTCATTGAATATGATATTCTGCGAA
>SAMEA104315429__coassemble_244_pt1 | contig 143166 bp, 103 predicted proteins | sample SAMEA104315429__metabat2_high_PE_009 | metagenome-assembled genome bin SAMEA104315429 (sample SAMEA104315429) | gut metagenome | biome: Monkey gut; feature: monkey-associated habitat; material: faeces | place: China | collected 2013
AATGTTGCTCTTAACCACAGAAAACTGCGGAAGTTATTATTTACACATTACTTAAAAATATGCGTTACACAAAAGAAATATTCGACATACTGAACAAGGGAGGATTCATTTCCCAAAACTCAATCTCGCAGCAACGTTCTCATCTGTACGATGCTATAGAGGATGATTTCCAAAACTATCAGGAATACTTCTCAGGCATAGGCTTTCTGCTTGAGGGAGGTAATGGATATTACTATTTCTCTCGCACAGAGAATAAAGTTGAGTTGGCTGACAAGGTTCAGCGACTCGCATTGTGGATAGATCGTGTGGATTTCTTGAAAACTTTCAACAATACGTTCTCTTCTGGCTTCACATTCCGTAAGTCGAACATACTCGAAAAGTTCTCCAGCGACATTGAACTCAAGGAGAAGGCACGCAACCTATACACAGACGTAAAGACAAACGAGGAGAAGGTAGAGAAGCTTATCAACGATTTGGAGCGCCAAGGCTTTGTGGAATTAGAGAACGACCTTGACGGAACCTATAAAGTGACAGCAGCCTTCCATTACATCGAGGAACTGATAGATTGTCTAACCATCATTGAAATCGAAGAGTCATGAGAGCATTACGAAAGATAATTTTTGTGAATAGTGCTAACATCCGTTATGCAGAAGTAAAGTTGGACGGTAATGTGCATTTTATCGGCACTCAGGGTGTGGGCAAAAGTACTTTGCTTAGGGCAATTCTGTTCTTCTACAATGCCGACAAACTACACCTTGGCATACCGAAGGAGATGAAGTCGTTTGACGAGTTCTATCTGCCTCATGCCAATTCATATATGGTGTATGAGGTGGAGCATGAGCATGGACCTTTCTCGATACTCGTATTCCGCTCCTCGGGCAGAGCATGTTACCGCTTTATTGATGCTGCCTATCAGAAGGAATGGCTTGTTGATGAGCATGGAGAGGTGACGGCAGAATGGAAAGTGATACGTGATAGATTGAACGGTGCTTACTCAAGCAAGATTATTGATAGATACGAGCAGTATCGTGATATACTCTATGGCAACAGGCAAGCTGTAGGCAAGGAGTTCGTACGTTTTCAGTTGTTGGAAACGAACCGCTACCAGAACATTCCACGAAGCATACATAATGTGTTCCTCAACTCGCGTCTTGATGCTAATTTCATCAAGGACATCATTATCCGTTCGATGAGTGAAGAAGAAGCCAATATTGATCTTGGATATTTCCGCAGACAGGTGTCTGACTTCGAACAGGAGTACAAGGATATTTCGTGCTGGTATAAGACAAATCAAAAGGGTGAATCGGTTGTAAGGAAACAGGCTGATGCAGTCGTGATGGCATATCATGAACTCCTCTATATGAAGCAGCAGATAGAGGAACTGTGTGGTGAACTCAGGTATGCAGAACGCATTACACGTGAAAGATTGCCACTTATTGACGCCAAGATTGGAGAGCTCATGCAAGAGCTGGATAGGCAGAAGCGTTTACTCTCTGAGGTTCAGCAAAAGCATGATGCAGAGAAGGCTACTTTGAATCAGGAGCAAGGCGTTGTGAACGACAAACTGAGGCGTACTAAAGAGCGTAAGGAATATTATGCGAATCAACAGATTGATGTGGTTATGAATCGTTGTGACAAAGAACCTGTTGTGAAAACAGAACTCGATGCTCTCAAGGATAAACTTGCTGATCTTACGGCACGCTTCAATGACGTTACGACCAAATATAAGGCTCTGTGTCAGAAAATCACCAATCAGTTTGAGACTTTCAAACAAGGTCAACAACAACGTATTCTTAACTATGGACAGGAAAAACAGAATACGGATGAACGCCTTCTGAAAGAGTATAATGCCATGAGAACAGAGACAGAACTGTCTTTTGCGGAGAAAATAGATTCAGCAACTAACGCTATTGACGCTATAAAGACAGAGCAAAACGATTGTGATAAAGAACTTCTGAAGCTGAAGTTTCTTGTGCCCTTCAAAGAAGAGAAGGAAGCATTAATGCAGCAGCTGAATGAACTTCAACTCAATGAGAAAACATTTGAAGGCAGGATTGCCAAGCTTGCGGCTGATGTAAATAGTGTTCAGACAGAATATGATAAAAAGGAGGCTAAGATTAATACGGATTACCCCTATCAATTGGATAAAAAGCAAAAGCAGGCAGATACCGTTGTTGAGAAAATCCAAACCATCGATGCGCTCCTTGATCGTACCAAAGGTTCGCTCTACGAATGGCTTGAGGATAACAAGCCTGATTGGGAGCAGAACATCGGTAAGGTTATCAATGAGGAGAGGATTCTCTATCAGACAGGACTTCGTCCGCAGAAAGCGGATGGAGCATCATTGTATGGCGTGAAGCTTGACCTCATGGATTTTCCGCTTAATGTGCGTAAGCCAAAGCAACTGAAGGATGAGAAGGACGCTTTGGAGAATAAACTGAAACAATTAAGGACAGAGTATACTGAGATTCTCAATAGTCAAGAAAAAGCTATCGAAGATTTGAAGCGCCAGTTTACACCAAAGATCAAAGAACTACGTCAGCAAAAGTCGATTGCAGAGACGGAACTCAATATGATTCCGCAAAAGCGTAAGGGGATTATCGTCAAGATTGAAGACTATGACTCCAAGGCAAAGCAGATAATCGAAGAAAGACAGAACGAACTGTTGAATCGTCAGCAGAAGTTGGCTTATGATCTTACGTCTGCGCAAAACGCGCTTGAAAGAATCAATACTGATAAGCAAAAGCAACTTAAATCAGTCGAAAAAAAACATAATGACGCTAAGGCAGATAACGTTAAACTACATGCCGAACGTGTTGCAGAGATAAATGCGGAAACGAGGATTCGCAAACAAGAAGCTGATACAGAATTGCAAAAGCTGAAGCAGCAGGAACTGGACGAATTGAAAGGTCAAGGTGCCGATACCGCACTCGTGGAGGATTGCAAGGCAAAGATTAGCAAGGCAGACGACGAACTGAAATACATAGAGCGGAATCGTAAACTCGTATATGACTACAAGCGAGATAAGGAGGAACTCTTTGATCAAGAGGATAACCTGAAAAGTCAGAAGAAGAACCTTGCTGAGAGGATTATACAGTTGGATGAGAAATATGGTCAACGTAAGCAAAAACACGAACAACAGATTACGTCCTTTGGAAAGAAACTTAGCGAGCGCAGAGAAGAAAAGAAACGTCTTGAAGATGAGTTGCAGAAGGCAGAACGTTTTGCTCATGATGAGAATATTTGTCCTCCTATGCTTGCAGAAGCTAAAGAGAAGCAGACGTTGCGTACTCCAGGGCAAGCTGTTGATGAGCTTACGGGGATCATTGTGTCGCGTCAGTCGAAGCATAATCAATTTAAGCAGAGCATCAATGTGTTCAAGTCTAATTTCTCAGCAAAAAATACATTTAGTTTCCGTACCGAACTGACCATTGATGAGAATTACCTTGACTTCGCCAACAACCTCGATGACTTCATTATTAATAATAAATTGGAGGAGTATCGCAGAAGGACAAGTGAGCGTTATGTGAACATCCTGGCGCGTGTATCGAAGGAGATGGGCGAGTTGACACGTCATGAATCGGATGTCGATAAGATAATTCACGATGTCAACAACGATTTCAAGGAACGCAACTTTGTGGGTGTTATAAAACTCATTGCTTTGCAGTCAGTTCCTTCGGCAGACAAGATGGTACAGTTGATGAAACGCATCAAGGAGTTCAACGATGATAATCAGTTTGCTATGGGTGAGATGAACCTCTTCTCAACCGCTAACCGTGATGATGTAAACCTGAAAGCCGTTGGGCATCTTCTCGACTTTATGAAGTCGTTGACGGATAATCCTTCGCGCCAGTATCTCACGCTTTCCGACCTGTTCCAATTACAATTCCGCATCATCGAGAACGATAACGATACAGGTTGGGCCGACAAACTCTCACATGTAGGTAGTGAGGGTACTGATACGCTCGTAAAGGCAATGATAAACATCATGCTTATCAATGTATTCAAGGAAAAGGTGAGCCGCAAGTTTGGTGATTTTAAAATTCATTGCATGATGGACGAGATTGGTAAACTGCATCCGCAAAACATCAAGGGCATCCTTGATTTTGCCAATGCCCGTAAAATATTGCTTATAAACTCCTCACCAACAACCTACAACGTATCTGATTATCGTTATACCTATTTGTTGCAAAAGGATGGCAAGTCAAAGACTATCGTTCACCCATTGATTTCACAGAAATGAAGATAACCGTTGCTCTCATAGACAAACTAAACCTTCTTCGTAATGGAGAATCACTACCCGCAAGCCAGCTCAAGGGCGAGTGGGTAGATGATTTGGTGCGTGACGGTGTATTGATTAGTACATCGCATGGAAGCAGGAGAACGTTATTTGCGCCCAATGCAGAAACATTATGCAAAGCGTTAGCTTCTGTAGATGAAAGATTTATTGACATGGGGCTGTTACGTGAAACTTTATTGTCGGAGAATACCTTACGTTCGCAGCAAGCATCATCAACAGGCAACTCAAAGTTGGTAATGACACGCTCATGCCCTGGTTTTCCTATTAACTCATACGAACCAATTCCTTGTACATTGAATGGTCGGGAGTTCGTTGTTAATCCGCAAGAAGGCTGTTTCTTATTTGTGACAGATTGGCAATCGTTCTTCGTTCCCGATGATGTGGTTGTAGTTGGCGTTGAGAATATGGAAAACTTTCGTATGGTTCGTCAGCAACGAGAGCTCTTTGAGCAATGCATTGGTAATAATCGATTGTTGTTCGTCTCTCGTTATCCACAATCCATTGATTTACGTTCTTGGTTGCAGATAATCCCCAATCGCTACATTCATTTTGGTGACTTCGACCTTGCTGGCATCAATATCTTCCTCACAGAGTACAATGCATATTTAGGCAATCGTTCTTCTTTCCTCATTCCATCTGACATAGAAAGACGGTTAGCAAAAGGTACAATTGAAAGATACAATGACCAATATCAAAAGTACAAGAATGTAAATTCAAATATCCCAGAGATTCAGCACCTTATTGACGTCATAAACAGATATCATAGGTGCTACGATCAAGAGGGATATATAAAAATAAAAGAACAATGTTCCTCTACCAAAAACTCATAGACCGTTCCACTCTTCGTCAGGGATTTCAGATTCCAGTGGAGTTTCATCATCTGCTAAAAGCAATGCCTGGAGGTATGCCTAAGCATGGGGAGACTCGGAGCGTGAAGGTGTTGATTGATGGCGTGGGGTATGATGCTCAACTAAAGAACCAAGGGTTCGACCGTACAAAGTATGACGGACATGCAGACGTGATACAAATAAGGTATAATGAAGGAAGTGCATTGGTGAAGCGGTTGCGAGAATTGTTCTGCTCTACTTGGAGTTATGTGGAGAGTGTCAAGAATCTGCCAGAGAATATCAATCGTAAGTTCACCATACGCATACCAGAGGGACAACAGGAGTTTCTTGCTCTAAGCACCACGGATATGCCAAACGTTTTCGTTGCAGATTGCATTACAGCGGCTGTAAAGGCTGAAGTGAAAACGGATGTGAGTACGATGTCTGAACTATACTTTGAAACCTTTGAGCCTCGTGAGGATAAGAATGCCAGTATCAAACAAGTGACTCGCCTGCAGAAGATTCGCCATATTGACCGTTCTATAGGCGACTCTCTCAAACTGCTCTACGACTACCGTTGTCAAATGACAGGTGAGAAGGTAGGCGAACCATACGATGCTCTTGTGGTTGAAGCTCACCATATCATCCCCTTCACCGAGAGCATGAACAACGATACCTCAAACATTATCATTATCTCGCCCTCGTATCACCGCATCATTCACAAAGCAAAACCTGTGTTCGACCGTCCAACCCTCTCCTTCCACTTTCCAAACGGATTGGTGGAGAAGATAAAGGTGAATAAACATTTGAAAGTGTAGGATTTATAGATAGAGAAAATATATTGATTTTGAATTATTGCAGTCCAGTAAAAACTCCAAAGAGCATAAAAACTGCCCGAAGCCCCGTTTTTAATAGGACTTCGGGTTTTCTTTTCCAATAGTAAGTTCTCTTAACCCCAAATCGGTCATTAGAAATTACAAGAAGTGTTTTCTAATGACCGATTTGGGGTTATTCATAAATTCTTGCAAAAAAAGAAATGAGGCACAATTACTATCAATTGTGCCTCATTTCGTTTATTTATTCAAAAATTACTTCACCTCCTCGAAGTCTGCATCCTGTACATCAGGACCGTTCTGAGAAGACTGACCGCTGTTGCAGTTGCCATTGTTGCAACCACCGTTCATGTCAGGACCTGGCTGTGCGCCTGGCTGTGCGCCTGCCTGATACATCTTCTGAGCTACAGTGTTGAGCTCTGCGATGGCAGCATCGATAGCAGCTACATCCTGAGCCTTGTGGGCATCCTTAAGCTTCTGGATGGCAGCTTCCATTTCTGCCTTTACATCAGCAGGGAGCTTGTCACCTTGCTCCTTGAGCATGTTCTCGGTCTGGAAAATCATAGAGTCAGCCTGATTGAGCTTGTCAATCTTTTCGCGCTCCTTCTTATCAGCTTCAGCGTTAGCTTCGGCCTCAGCCTTCATGCGGTTGATTTCATCCTCTGAGAGGCCTGAAGAAGCTTCGATGCGAATCTTCTGCTCCTTACCTGTTGCCTTATCCTTTGCAGATACATTGAGGATACCGTTAGCGTCGATATCGAATGTTACTTCAATCTGTGGTACACCGCGACGAGCAGGAGCGATGCCTTCGAGGTTGAACTGACCGATTGACTTGTTCTGTGAAGCCATTGGACGCTCTCCCTGGAGTACGTGGATGGTAACAGCTGTCTGATTATCTACTGCTGTAGAGAATGTCTCTGACTTCTTGCAAGGGATAGTGGAGTTAGCGTCGATGAGCTTTGTCATTACGCCACCCATTGTCTCGATACCGAGAGTAAGAGGAGTAACGTCGAGGAGCACGATGTCGCCCACACCAGATTCCTTATTGAGGATAGCGCCCTGGATAGAAGCACCTACTGCTACTACCTCGTCTGGGTTTACGCCCTTTGAAGGCTCTTTACCGAAGTAGTTCTTCACGAGTTCCTGTACGGCAGGGATACGGCTTGAACCACCTACGAGGATTACTTCATCAATCTCAGAGTTAGAGAGACCTGCGTCACGCATTGCGTTCTGGCAAGGTACGAGACAAGCCTGGATGAGGTTGTGAGCGAGCTGCTCAAACTGTGAACGTGTGAGAGTCTTTACGAGGTGCTTTGGCACGCCACCTTCTGCAGAGATGTAAGGGAGGTTGATTTCTGTAGAAGAAGAGCTTGAGAGTTCAATCTTAGCCTTCTCAGCAGCCTCCTTCAGGCGCTGCATAGCCATTGGATCCTTTGTGAGGTCGATGCCTTCATCTGCCTTGAAGCCGTTTGCGAGCCAGTCGATGATTACCTGGTCGAAGTCATCACCACCGAGGTGAGTATCACCATTTGTAGCGAGTACTTCGAATACGCCGCCACCGAACTCAAGGATTGAGATATCGAAAGTACCGCCACCGAGGTCGAATACTGCAATCTTCATGTCCTTGTTAGCCTTATCTACACCGTATGCAAGAGCGGCAGCTGTTGGCTCGTTGACGATACGCTGTACGTTGAGTCCAGCAATCTGACCAGCTTCCTTAGTAGCCTGACGCTGTGAGTCGGAGAAGTATGCAGGAACAGTGATTACTGCGTCTGTAACTTCCTGACCGAGATAGTCTTCTGCTGTCTTCTTCATCTTCTGAAGTATCATAGCAGAAATCTCCTGAGGAGTATATTTACGGCCGTCGATGTCAACGCGTGGATAGCCGTTTTCGTTTACCACTGTGTAAGGTACGCGAGTGATTTCCTTAGAGCACTGATCGAAAGTTTCGCCCATGAAGCGCTTGATAGAGAAGATAGTGTTCTTAGGGTTTGTGATAGCCTGACGCTTAGCAGGGTCGCCTACTTTGCGCTCGCCGTCCTTTACGAAGCCTATTACAGAAGGCGTAGTACGCTTACCTTCAGAGTTAGCGATAACTACAGGCTCATTGCCTTCAAATACTGCAACACAAGAGTTTGTTGTGCCGAGGTCGATACCAATAATCTTTCCCATGATTCTTATTTTTTTATTTTGTTATTATTCTTGTTATGTTATAGCCATCTCAACGGATTGCTCCGCTTTTTCGTGGCTTCGCAATCATTATTACAAAGGCTGTGCCAATGTATATGGAGTATAGTCTTTGGTATGTAGGGCTATGACATGGTACTGACATTTTTTGTGCTCTATGTTTATATATAATAAGGTATATGGAAAATTGGTACTGACAAATTGTCGGAAGAGGGAACTCGTTTCTTTAATTCATAATGCATAATTCATAATGCATAATTCACAATGCATAATTCACAATTCATAATGCATAATTGCAATGCATAATGTATAATTCTTGATTTACTCAGCATTCTCAAGTGAATATTCGGATGTAGGTCTCACTGAAAAGATTTGTATAGGCTTCCAGCCTACATCTACAGAGAGATTCTACTTCTGTGGATTTTATATCCTATTAAGAATCTCAGCCACGCCGTTATCATCTACCGACGAAGTGACGATGTCAGCGGAGGCCTTCACCATCTCGCTGGCATTGCCCATCGCCACTCCGGTGCCAGCATGGCGTATCATGCTGATGTCGTTTCCGCCATCGCCAAATGCCATAGTGTCTGCAAGGTCAATACCGTAATGACGTATCACGGCATCAATACCTGTAGCCTTGTCAGTGCCGTTTGCCACGCAGTCGGCAAAGTCGGGGTGCCAGCGGTTTTCATTGCAATGTCGCAGTATGTCCGTCATGATATGCTGGCTTTCTGCCTCTGTGAAGAAGGCGATGACCTGCATCACTTGGAATGACAGCGCCTCCTCAGAATCATGCAGCTCAGGTCGCTTGATGTCGAGAAGTTCAAATACATCAGTCACCGACTCTGGAATGCCTTTCGGAGCCACGAGTATAGCCTTGTCATTGCCTGCGTAAGCCACAGCCATACCCGTCTTTTTCTGTTCTTCTATCATTCGTGCCACGTCCTCCTGGTCCACAGGGCGTGAGAATATGACGGTGCCGTCCTTCATCTGGCAGTGACCACCATTGACAGATATGATGCCATCGTATTCCAGTTCGCCGAGATTATCGATGAATGGGATAGGGCGCCCTGTGGCAATCCATACCTTCACGCCTTTTTCTCTAATTCTGTGAATAGCGTCGATGGCGGATTGTGGAACGCAATGAGTCTTGAATGACACTAAAGTGCCATCGATGTCGAAGAAAACTATCTTTGGAGTTTTTATTTTGTCAGTCATAAAAATCAGTTTGCTTATTCTAAATCGTCTGCAAAGTTATACACTTTTTGCGGTAAAAACAAGGATATGACATCTTTTAATATACCTTTCAAAAATATTCTTTCACATTAAAATATGTCTTTCACATCTCTTTACAACTGTTAAAAGGATGATAAAATTCCTCCGTATCTACGTGGTGAAAATCGGAAAATATGGTGATTAGAATGGTGAAAAATGGTGTAGCAAGACGAAAAGATAGCTATTAGAGAGTGAAAGCATAGATATTAGGATGCAATATCTATGCTTTCACGTCCTAATATCTATGCTTTCACTCTCTAATATCTATGCTTTCGCGAGGCGAAAACGCAGCTTTTTGCTGATTTTTGTCAGTTTTCTGACTGTTTTATCGTCAATATTATAGTAATACTTTTGTAAAATACTGACTGCCAGTCTGTTATAAAAATCTGCGAGAATCGCGTATTTGTAACCAGAAATACGTTCCCTGATTTTCAAATGTTAAAATATTGACGAAATGTTCAAATTAATTTTCTCTATGTCGTATGGAAGTGTTAAGAGAAGCCACCTTTACTGAGTAGTTCCTCTATGCTGATGCCGAGCAGTTCCATGTCGTGTTTCAGTTGAGGGATAGTCTCATTGAAGAATATTTCCTTGCGATGCGCCATGATGCGATCGCGTGCTCCTGCGGTGACGTAGTAGCCCATGCCGCGTCGCTGATAGATGATGCCGTCGCGCGAGAGTTGCTCGTAGCATTTCACGGCGGTGTTGGTATTCACCTGTAATAGCATGCCGTATTCCCTCACAGACGGTATCCTCATGTCGTCGGAATAGGTGCCGGCGAGGATTTCATCCATCATTCGGTCTGCCATTTGCAGATATATCGGTCTGTCTTGTGTAAACATAGTATGCTGAGTTTCAAGGAGAGTTAAGGCAAGTGCTCGGTGAGAGCACTGCCATAACGTCTCATTTTCAAACTAATAACTAAAAAAGTCTTCTATAAAACCTATGCTATCATCTTGTTGCAGAAACGGCGGTAAGCCCAATAGTAGGCTCCTATGATGGTGCCGAACGCAATGAGATAGAACGTGATGTTGCCCATCAACTCAGGATCGACGAGAAGGTGCACAGTGTATGTCTTGTTAGAATATACCAATGGCACCATTAGGCTCGTGAAAATGATGGAGAGGAGAATCAGCACTCCGATGAGCAGCAGCGTCGTCTTGATGAATGACATGTTGCGGAAGAATGTCGAGCCCAATGTATAAACAGCGTGGAACCAAAGGAATGACACAATGCTGTGGGTCAGAACAATATAGCTTGGATTGCTGTAGTCGTAATCACTGATACTGGAATTGAAGACGTCTGAGAAGTAACTCAATGTCAGCGAACCCGTAGTGAAGCGAAGGCAGATGTTATAGATTGCCTGTACCACGTCTGCCATGATGAGGGCGCAGAGGAACATCAGCGAATAGCCTACCACTCCGATAATCCATCGGGCGATGAACTTGTCCCTGTTGCTTGCAGGAAGCATGAGAAACTGGATGGAAGAGGCACGTGTCTTGAGCGGACTCATCATCTTGCTGGCGCTCAATATCATGCAGATGAAGAGCGCTATGTTTGCTATGGTGATGGCTGCACTGTAACTTATGCGCAGCGTATTGCTGAAGTCGGTGTAGGTCCCAGCGCAGATAGTGGAGAAAAACAGGAATATTGCTGCCATTACCATGGTGGAGAAGAATATGTTTCTCTTCTCAGTAATGATAGTGTGGAGGATTATTTTCTTTATCATATCGCTATTTTTTTTATTATTTGTTGATGTTTGCCTTGCCGTTTTTTGCCTTTGCCTGGCTGATTCTGAGTGAGCTGTCGTCGATGTCAGCCCTGCCGCTAAGGTCTTTTGTCAGATTTCTGACAGAGCCTTTGAGTTCAGCGTCGCAAGCACCTGATGCCTGGATGTGGGCAGTTCCACAGTTTTGGAAGTTAATGTCGAGGTCACTCTTGCCTGATGACTGGATATCCACTGTATCGGCATTGTATATCCCGACTTCGATATCGCTCAGTCCAGAGGTGGACAGCTCTACTTTTCTGCTCTCAAGGCGCTTGATTTCTATGTCGCTCTTGCCAGAAACTCTGAGATAAAATTCGCCTTGGCTCTTCACTTTGTCGGCTTCGAAGTCGATAGCGCCATGTGATTGAATCTCATTGAGGTACGGAGCGTGGACTATTACTTTGATATCGCAATCTAAAGTCTTGTCTATGGCATTCTTCATACCGTGGAAAGTGAAGGTTCGGTCGTCCTGTGCCTTGTCGTCTTTCTCGAAGATATTCCCATCGAAAGATGTCTGGAGGAGAGCGATATTCAGAATGCCGTCAGTCACTTTTGTTGACACCTTGGCATTCAATGCCTTGTCGGCTTCTATTTCTACATAGCAGGAGTCGTCTTCTATGTATTTGATGTCCAGTCCTCCACTCATCGTTATCTTGTCAAAAGGTTCGCAAGCACGTGTGATTTTGACTGTCTCGCCTGTCAGTTTGGTGGACTTGTTTTCTTTCACCGTTATAGTGCAAGAACTGAAGAGCACCAATGCGAGGGATGCCACGAGGGCTAATGTAATGGAAACGGTTCTCATAATCTGTGATTGATTGCTGCATTAAACAATAATTCGATGTTTACATTCGTCTCCTTGTCATTGCTGGAGGTGCGATGGGCTATCGTGGCATTGCCCTGAAGGGTAGGCTCCTGATAGATGACTTCGCTATCCGGTGCTCCCGGTGCCCTGAAATCGAAGGTGTATTTGCTGGTCAGTTCCTCGTTGGAAGCATTGAGCAGGAGACGGTCATTGTCGATGATGATGATATGGTCGATGAGAAATTCCACATCGTGCACCTGATGCGTGGAGATGATAATCACGCGATCATCGCTCATTGCGCTCGACACCACCTTGCGAAATTGTGCCTTGCTCGGTATGTCAAGTCCGTTTGTAGGCTCGTCCATCAGCAGATGCTTGACGCCGGTGGCAAGGGCAAAGCTGATAATCACCTTCTTCTGCTGGCCCATGGAGAGGCTGGTGAGGATAGGATCCCCCTTGATGTCAAACTCATTGAGGCATCTTCTGAAGGTCTCATTGTCGTATTTCGGATAGAAACCGCCGAGCGATGTGCTCCATTCTGACAGCTTGACTGGTGGAAGAGTAAACTCCTCATTTATGATATAGAAGTCTTCCAGAGTCTCCTGGCGGCGCTCTATGGTCTTCACTCCGTCGGCTTTGATGCTTCCGCCCTGTGGCTTGAGCAGACCTGCGATAAGATAGAGTAGGGTGGACTTGCCTGTTCCGTTTTTGCCTAACAGACCGTAAATCTTGTTTTCATTCAGTGTGAGACTGAGTCTTGTGTGGATATTATGCCTTGATTTACCGTAGGCAAATGTCATGTCTTCTATTTGTATCATACCTTATATATATTATAGTGTTATTGTTTCAGTTGTTTCATTGTCTTGATGTGCTGTTATGCGATTCTGTTGTCGATGCTTTGAATCTTCAATATTATTGATCTAATAATATTATAACAGTGTACTAATGTTGTAGTACACTGCAAAAGTACAGTTATTACAAAATACTTGCAAGAAAATATCGAAAAAAATGGTAGGAAATTAGTGTTTTTCTTTTATTTTGTAATGTAGAGATTGCAAAAATAAAAAAAAGAGGTATATAGACCAAAAGTGAGTCTATATACCTCTTTGATGATGTGAATCCTATTTTATTAAGTAGGTGATCAGAATTATTTTTATAATAGCTATGCTCTATTGTGATGCAGCTACATTCTGTTGAAGAAGGAATGATGCGGGCATCATGACTGATGAAACAGGACGTAGATGCGCACAAGAGAGTATAGATATTATAATAATGTAAAACAATTATAATTATCTATTCATTATCAAAATAATTTTGATCACCTACTTATAGTGGATTCTATTCTTTTATTCGTCGCAACCGAAGAGAGGGTCGTCATACTTCACCATGATAGGCTTGTCGTTTTCGATCTTCAGGATTTCTGCAGGAACGAACTTCTTATCTACTACAAGGCGGAACATATTGTCACGGAACCACTGCTCTGTCATGATAGCGCAGCCATTCTGACCGTGGGCGGTGCCCCAACTGTTCTCCACCTTCCACTTGAGAGGGTTGCCCTGCTTGTCGAGATCCACAGCTGTGAGGGTCATAGCGTGTGCAGACATGCTCTCGAATGTAGAGATACGCTCAGCCTTATTCATTGGGAAAGTAGTGTTGAAGAGGGTAGCGTAGTCGAAGAGATCTACGTCCATGAGACCTCTGTCACGGTCCATCTGAGGAAGGTCGTAAGAGCTATACATCTTGGTGTTAGCCTTAAGGGATGCGATAGCTATCTTTTCGATGTCCTCGATAGGCAGGTTGATGTAACGCCAGTTGTGACCATCATAGACGTGGCGGTCGTGCTGCACCTCATATACCTTATAATAAGGGTGACGTGGGTCGTTCATCAGCATAGCGTATTTACCAGCCATAGGGTCGCCAGCCACTTCTTTGTAGAATGACTGAGGAGTGTAAGTCTTCTCTTCACCGATAATCTTACCGGTCTTGTCGCGGTGAGCATACTTGAATTCCTTGACAGGCTCGCCCAATGTCATAGAGAGGATGCGGTAAACCTCAGCGAGCATCTCTGTCTTTCTTGCTTCGATAGCTGCTGGCTTCTTCTTTGCCTGCACCATCTTGCGAAGCTCTAAGCCAAATTCGCGAAGCTTAGTAGAGATAATCTGACCCTGCAGACGAGAGTTTTCTGCCTGATAAGTCTCTGGCATTACGCACTTTGGCACGAGACCGTACTTTGCAGTGAGGTCAATGATACCGCAGAATGTACCGCCATCATTGAGAGGAGACTTGAAGAAGAACTTCACTTCTGGGTCTTCGATGTCCTTAGCGGCAGTGTTTATCGCTCCCTGGAGGAAGAGATTTGACTTCTCTAGCTGGTCGAAGAAGAAGGTGTAGTCGTGAGAGAACTCCACAGCGAGAGTGTCCTTGTGCTGACGTGCAAAGTCAGAACGAAGCACATTCATACTGGTAAACATCCAGCAACGACCAGAAGACTTCTGATTGTGGATGCTCTGGCTTGTTGTCTCTACGCTGAAATGATTGTCAACAGGACCCTGCTTTTGTGGATTTTTTGCAAGGTTGTTGATGTTGTTTGAAGCTATTGCATTTCTCAGTGCGCGCTGTGTCTTGCAATTCTTCTGGCTCTGCTCTATTTTCTGCAACATCTCCGGTGAGATACCGCCTGCCTTAGTCTGTGCATTTGCAGACATTGCGAACAGGGCAAGGGAAAGGAAAAGGAATGATTTCATTGTTTGATTTTAAATGGTTTAATATTAGATTTTTTACAAGGTGCGTCGCAATAACGCAATATTAGAATTGTATTCTCTTGAATTCCTGATGTTTATACAGTTGTTTATGGAAACTGTTATGATAAAAAACTGCGACTGTTATGATAGCCAGCAATGACTGTTATGATAGCCAGCAGCGACTGTTATGATAGCCAGCAATGACTGTTATGATAGCCAGCAGCGACTGTTACAACAGGCTATAATGACTGTGGTGGGAACTGTTTCATCCCACCTTCAGTCTTATGCGTTTTCTTCAGCAATCGCAGCGCGAAGCTTTGCCTCCAGTTCGTCGCAGAGTTCAGGATTGTCTCTGAGCACCTGAAGAGAGGCATCGCGACCCTGAGCCAGTTTTGAACCTTCATAAGAGAACCATGAACCGCTCTTGGCAACGATGTTCTTCTCCACTGCAAGGTCAAGGATTTCACCCACTTTGCAGATTCCTTCACCGAACATGATGTCAAATTCGCAACGGCGGAAAGGAGGAGCTACCTTATTCTTTACCACCTTTACCTTGGTAAGATTACCGATTACATCCTCACCATTCTTGATGGCAGAAGACTTGCGGATATCAAGTCGCACGGAAGCATAGAACTTCAGAGCGTTACCGCCCGTAGTGGTCTCAGGATTACCGAAGGTGATACCAATCTTTTCACGCAACTGATTGATGAAGATACATGTGGTATTGGTCTTTGAAATCACGGAAGTCATCTTGCGAAGAGCCTGCGACATGAGTCTGGCATGCAGTCCTACCTTGTTTTCTCCCATATCTCCTTCGATTTCAGCCTTAGGAGTAAGAGCTGCCACAGAGTCGATTACGATGAGGTCTATGGCAGAAGAAGAGATGAGCTGGTCAGCAATCTGGAGAGCTTGCTCGCCATTGTCTGGCTGGGAAATGTACAGCTCATTGATGTCAACGCCGAGCGCTTGAGCGTAGAAACTGTCGAAAGCGTGCTCAGCATCGATGATGGCAGCAACGCCACCTTGCTTCTGCACCTCTGCGATAGCGTGGATGGCGAGAGTCGTTTTACCAGAAGACTCAGGGCCGAATATCTCTATAATTCTGCCACGAGGGTAACCACCGACGCCGAGAGCAATGTCAAGACCGAATGAACCGGTAGGAATCACGTCGATTTTATCCACGTGATTGTCGCCGAGCTTCATGATGCTGCCCTTTCCAAAGTCTTTCTCAATCTTGCTGAGAGCGGCTTGGAGGGCTCTGAGTTTAGGATTTACATCCTCTATTTCTTCTTTTTTAGCCATTGTCTTTCTTATTATTGAGTGTGAGTATGACTTATGTAGTCACATTCCTTTCTTCTATATAGGAATCAGAATGCAGTGGTAATCCGCACTTCTTCTTTTTATATTGGAATCAGAATATCGTGATAAGCCACACTCAGAAATTATAAATTATGAACTATGAATTATGAATTATAAATTTAGTCCACTTCCAGATTCTCATTGAATATCTCGTGCCAAGGCAGTCCCTGCTTGTTGAGCTGCTCCATGAATGGGTCTGGATCAAACTCTTCCACATTGTGAACACCAGGCTTTGACCATATTCCCTTGCAGAACATCATAGCTCCAATCATGGCAGGAACGCCGGTAGTGTAGCTTACGCCCTGCATTCCAGTCTCGTTGTAAGCATCCTGATGCTTGCAGTTGTTGTAGATATAGTAAGTCTGCTCCTTACCATCCTTGAGTCCGCGGATGCGACATCCGATGCTTGTCTCGCCGTCATAGTTCTGTCCGAGCTCCTGAGGATTAGGCAATACAGCCTTAAGGAACTGCAGAGGAACAATCTTTACCTTAGCATTGCCAGTGCCGTCAGCCAGCGGAGCCTCATATTCCACCTCGTCGATGCGTGCCATTCCGATGTTCTGGATAACGTCGAGGTAAGTGAGATACTGCTGTCCGAAGGTCATCCAGAAGCGTGCACGCTTGATGGTAGGATAATTGATTACGAGTGATTCGATTTCCTCATGGTGCAGGAGGTAAGACTCGCGAGGACCGATGTTAGGATAATTCAGCGGCATGTGAATCTCCATAGGCTCGGTCTCGATGTATTTACCGTTCTCATAGTAGAGACCTTTCTGGGTAATCTCACGTATATTGATTTCAGGATTGAAGTTTGTAGCGAAAGCCTTGTGATGGTTTCCTGCGTTACAATCCACTATGTCGAGGTATTGTATCTCGTCAAAGTGATGCTTTGCAGCGTAAGCAGTGAAGATACTTGTCACGCCAGGGTCGAAGCCACAACCGAGGATAGCGCAGAGACCAGCCTGCTCGAAGCGCTCGCGATAAGCCCACTGCCATGAGTATTCGAAGTGTGCTTCATCCTTAGGCTCGTAGTTTGCAGTGTCGAGATAGTTACATCCGCAAGCAAGGCAAGCGTCCATGATGGTGAGATCCTGGTAAGGGAGGGCAAGATTGATGACAAGTTCAGGCTTATAGTCGCTGAAGAGGGCTTTGAGTTGCTCTACATCGTCTGCATCCACCTGTGCTGTCTTAATCTCATTCTTATATCCAGCCTTATGTATAGCATCGACAATAGCGTCGCATTTAGCCTTTCTACGGCTTGCTATCATAAACTCTGTGAATACGTCAGCATTCTGTACGATCTTGAATGCTGCAACTGTAGCGACGCCACCAGCGCCAATCATAAGTACTCTACTCATTTTCTATATTCGTTAATTGTTATATTTCTGTCTTTTGTCAGCCGTGTGAAAGGCTGTAAAGGGATATTATGTATTCACTCAGCGCAGTGTCACGCTAATGTGATGTCTGTGTCAATAGTCGCTTTTTATTTCGTCAGCCCTTATTCCCAAAGCGGACATCAGAGAGTATCCGAGGATTTCCTGTCTGAAATTTCCGCCTGCTATTGGCTGCATAGCGAAGACTGTAATTCTCTTTTCATCGTCAGCATCGCGTAGGGCGTGCTTCAATTGGTCGATCATGCTGCCGTCATCACAGTCGGATATTATCATTACTCTGCGTACATCCTTATGGTTTGCAGCAGTCTTTACTATGTCGATGATGAAATCATCCTTGCTTACCACTTCCTCAACAGCGTAACAACTCATGATAAACTCGCCGAGATTGTCTTTGAAAGCTTTGCCGTTGAGATTTTCGGAGTAGTCGGAAGGCTGGAAATTCTTCATCTCTGCCTTGTCTTTGCTATGGATGAAGATTACCTGTGATTCGTTTTCCTCTTTTTCCTTGATGCCTCCGTCGAGGGCGATGCAGTCTATCCAGTGTGCGAGGTCAGCCTGTGGGATGTGTCTTCCTATCATTCTCTCGAAATTGACTATCAGGTCAAAGGCGACTTTATCCACGTAGTCAGCATCCACGATGATGATATTCTCGCTCCAATGTTCTAAATTCTTCATTGTTTGGGTGTAATGTATATGTGGGATTTATATATTCCCGCCTAACTTATCATGTATTAAATTAGTGGTTTGTGCCCACCTATAATTTATCGGGTACAAAGTTAATAAAAGAAAATGATTCTACCAAATAATAGAGGTGGAAATGATTTCCTTTTATCCCAAAACGCTTGTCAGGTCTTATTAGCATAACTATAGTATTGATTTGGTTGTCGGTTGTTGGTTTTTGGTTGCCCTCTACCAATACCATAGCATTAGAATAAGTAGGTAATCAAAATTATTTTTAATGAATAGATAATAATATTTGTTTTTCATTATTATAATATCTATACTCTCTTGTGCGCATCTACGTCCTGTTTCATCAGTCATGATGCCCGCATCATTCCTTCTTCTACAGAACGTAGCTGCATCACAATAGAGCATAGCTATTATAAAAATAATTCTGATCACCTACTTAAAAACGCGAAGCCACGCTTCCTTTTACGTAAGAAGCGTGGCTTAATATGGTTTTGTGGTGGACACGATGTTCACCTGATTTGTATTATTTTTAGCAAGGACGAGTCTTAGGCAGGTTGAATACATCCTGCACTTCCTTCATTGCTTCAGCTGTCATTCCATCAGGTTCGCTGCCCATATTGCGTGCGCACATATAGATATTAGCGGCTTTGCAGAGCACGTCAGTCTGGTCAAAGGCATCCATAATGTCCTGACCTACAGCGACAGTGCCGTGCTTTTCCCAGAGTACTACGTCGTGCTTCTTTATCTTTTCGAGAGTAGCTTCAGCCAATTCTACAGAAGAAGGCAGACCGTAAGGCACGATACCTATGCCGAGAGGAGCGAAAGCCAATGTCTCAGGAATCATAGACCAAAGCACACGTGTCATCTCATCGCCCTTGAGGAAGCGCTGGATGTGTGACATAGCCACCAGTTCGATAGGGTGGGTATGGAGAGTAGCCTTATAGCATGAGCCAGTCTCAAGGAGATAGTTCTGCAATGCGAGGTGAGTAGGGAGCTCTGAGGTAGGCATTACAGGTTCGTCAGCAATGATTTCGTAGCTTGCGCAGTCGTCGCAAATGCGCACGATAGAGCCATTTTGCATAGGCCAGCGAGCGAGATCGCGCATTCGCTTGCCAGTTCCTTTGCAGTAGAAATACTTACCCTTGAGCTGTGGAAGCACCATACCGATTTGCTTTACCGGTGCAATGGCAGGCATAGCCTTGCATTTCTCGTCCATAAACTCGGTGACATTGACGGTGATATTACCGCCATTACGCTCAGCCCATCCCTTTTGCCAGAGGTAACCAGTCACCTCTGCAATCTGATTGACTACGGCTTCAAGGCCTGGGCGTCCTTCTAATATACTTTTCATAATTAAAGTCCTCAATCCCCCAACTATGGGAATATGCCTTTATAGTCCCACGTGATGCGGGAACAAGCGTCGGGGGAGTTAGTTTTTATTGTTATAGTTTTTTCTTTTTTCTTTTGTCAAAAGCAAGTAAAAGCATCGCTTTCAGATGACATTTTCCATGATTTCAGATGGTCTTTTCCATGCTTTCAGATGGTCTTTTCCATGCTTTCGGAATGGCAATTAGTAGTTGTCTCCGTAGCGCTCCTTAGTGATTTGCTCCAGACTCTTGCCACGTGTGTCAGGCATACCGATGAGACCCACGATGAGAGAGATGGCAAGGAGGGCTATCATGCAGTAAGCTGCGATGGTAAAGCCTTCGCCATTTTCTCCATAGATGTATGTGAATACCAGTCCCCAGATGGCAGAAAGACCACGTACGATGAAGAACATGAGACCCTGAGCGCCAGCGCGGAACTTGGCTGGGAATAGTTCAGAACCCCAAAGGGCATAGAATATCTGCACAGAAAGACCGCTGTTGAGACCCCAAAGAATTACGAAAGCCCACAGTGTAGCCATGCTATTCACACCCACAGTAACGACGAGAAGCCATGTGGAAAGTGCGAAAACGAGTCCGAGTACATACACCAATCTATGGCTTGTACGGTCGAATATGCGTGAGAGTCCGAGCGTTACTACCACCACGATAAACCACTGTATGCAGTTCATCCAGTTGGAATACTCATTGCTTACGCCACCTGCTGTCTCGCAAATGCGTGGAGAGAAGAATCCCATCACGCTGGCTACGAGGTTCCAAGTGAGGTAAATGGCAGCAAGGAAAGCTACGGTTCTTACTGCTACCTTATTGGTAAACAGTATTTTGAATGCCTGAAGCAGTCCGGTGTCCTCACCTTTTGCCTTTGATTCAGCCTTTGATGCTTCAAACTCAGCACTCTCTTCCAGTTGGCGTTGCAGATTCCATGCTATGAAAGCAATGATGAAGAGGGTGAAGAATACTACCCTTGAGCTGAATACATTGACCTCGGAGATGTTGCTCATGTCGGCTCCGCAGAGAGCTGCAGCGCTCTGAACCCATCCGAAAAGCATGCCTCCAGGAGCGAAAAACATACCCATCAGGAGGATAATCATAGGGCCCACAGCCCATGACATCTGCGAGATACAGATGTTACGTCCGCGGTTATTGACTTCAGAACTCTCAGAGATGTAAGTCCAAGAGGCAGGAACACCAATACCTACAGATATGCCAGTGATGAGGAAACCAGCGAGAAGCATAGGGAAATTCATGGCAAGCATCACGATTACTACGCCAAGCATATAGACGAGAAGATTGTATGTGAAGATAAACTTACGTCCGAACTTGTCAGCGAGGAAGCCGCCGATGATAGCTCCTATGGCAGCGCCGAGAGCGTTGGCGCTGAGTGCATTGATCCATCCGAGGTGCATCTCTGTGAGTCCGAGATACTCCTTCCAGAGAGTGATGCCACTACCACCTGCTACGATGGCTCCGGCATCAAGATAATTATTGAGAGATACCGCAATGGTACTTTTCAATGAACTTGTCTTACTCATCTTATTATATAATATGTAAAGAATGAAAAGTGAATAGAGAAAGCATAGCAATGTTTCTCAATATGGCAAGACCTATGCTTACAAACATCCTGAAAGCATAATTCCATTATCCATTATTCACTTTTCATTATCTAAGTATATTATCTCTTGCTTGTTACGTCAACGACGTATTTGTCGATGTCATTGATGAAATCCTGACCTACAGGTACGTTGTTGCGTACGCAGAATTCGTCATAGACAGCCTGCCAAGGCATAGCCTTCTGCTCCTCGATGAGGGCGAGAACCTTGTAGCCTTCGCCAGCGAGTTCGAGACGAGAGATTGCCTCACTTGGCTCAAGGAGAGCGCGGAGCATGCACTTCTGTGCGGCGCGTGAACCGATAACGTAAGCACCGATACGGTTGATGGAACCATCAAAGAAGTCAAGACCATAGTGTACACGGTTGAGAGCGCCGGCACGAACGATTTCAAAGAAGAGCTCCTGTGTAGGGTCATCCATGATAGTTACGTGGTCAGAGTCCCAACGTACTGGGCGTGAAACGTGGAGCATGAGTTCCTTGAGGAAAGGAAGAAGAGCAGAAACCTTGTCTGCAGGAGACTCTGTAGGGTGATAGTGACCTGTGTCGATGGTCAGAAGTTTATCGTTTTGAGCTGCATAAGCAGTGTAGAAGTCGTGTGAACCCACTGTGAATGACTCCAGACCGATACCGAATACTTTGCCCTCGATGCAGTCCTTCATCATAGGTTGCTTCTTCTCGAATATTTCATCGAGTGACTTCTTGAGTGTGTTGCGGTAGAGAGCGTGGTTTACGCTTACGTCCTTGCATCCGTCATGCACCCAAAGGTTCATGATACAAGGGTCATTCTGTGCCTCACCCATAGCGTTTGCGATGTCACGGCAACGCTTGGTGTGCTCCACCCAGAACTGACGTATGCCCTCATCAGGATTGGCAAGAGAGAGTGATCCTGACTTAGGATGAGAGAAAGAAGATGAATTGAAGTCGAGGAGAGTGTTGTTCTCCTTAGCCCAGTCAATCCAAGACTGGAAATATTCTACAGTAACCTCGTCGCGGTCAACTACCTTTCCCTTGAAGTCGCCGTAGATTTCGTGAAGGTTGAGGCGGTGGTTACCAGGGATAAGAGACTTTGCCTTGAGGATGTCCTGACGGAGTTCGTCGATATTGCGTGCTGCACCAGGGAAGTTGCCAGTGGACTGTATGCCGCCAGACATTGCGCCAGCCTGCACCTCGAAGCCCTTTACGTCGTCTGCCTGCCAGCAATGGAGGGAGAGGTGGAAGTCCTGAAGCTGCTTGAGTACCTTCTCTGTGTCAACACCGATTTCTGCGTAGCGCTCTTTCGCTACTTCGTAAGCTTTTGAAATAAGTTCTGCTTTCATATTAGTTTAGTTGTATAGTTAATTTGTGGATTTGTTGTCTTGTTGTTTTGATATTTGTCTGAGAGAGATGTGATTATCGCTTGTTTTTATAGACAATAAACAATAGAAACGCTCCAAATATAGAGTTGAAGCTTAGCCTTTAGCGCTTAATATCTTGAGATACTTCACGTAAGCGGCATCCCATATTTCCTTGTCAGCAGGAGAGAAGCGCTTGAGGTTGAGGCTGTTTGCTATCACTTTTCGCATATCCCAAAGGTCTTTCACCTCGCCAGCAGCCTTTGCCTGCACCATGATATTGCCGAGGGCAGTGCCTTCCTGCGGACCTGCGAGCACCTCCACGCCACATGAATTGGCAGTAAACTGATTGAGATTGTCATTCAGCGAACCTCCACCGATGATATGGAGCACTTCGATAGGGAAGGAAGCCATCTCTGTAAGGTAAGAGAATACCTGACGATAGCGGAGCGCAAGGGAGTCGAAAATGCAACGGCATATCTCTGCATAGCCCTGTGGGATGTGCTGATTGGTCTCCTTACAGTAAGTCTGTATGGCGTCAATCATAGAAGACGGATTGGCGAAGCAAGCGTCATCAGGATTGATAATGCTCTGGAATGCAGGCTGCTTCATAGCCTCTGCGATAAGTTCTGGATGGGATTTTGGAGCGTCAGTCCATTCCTTGCGGCAGCGTTCGTAGAGCCACATTCCGCAGATATTCTTGAGGAAGCGGGTCGTGCCCTCTATTCCGCCTTCGTTTGTGAAGTTTCTTTCGTAAGAGATATGATTGATGATAGCCTTCTTTGTCTCTATTCCCATCAGCGACCATGTGCCAGAAGAGAGGTAAGCGAACTTCTCATTCTTTGCAGGAACGGCAGCTACGGCAGAGCCAGTGTCGTGTCCAGCCACTGCAATGACAGGGATAGCACCGTAGCCAGTCTGCTTCTGCACGTCGGCAGTGAGGGCACCTACGAGGTCGCCAGGATTGACCATTCTGCCGAATTTGCTCTGAGTGAGACCGATGGAAGCCAGCAGACGAGGGTCGAGCTGTCCGGTGCGAGGATCAAGGAGCTGTGCTGTAGAGGCGATGGTGTATTCGCATACCATATTGCCAGTGAGCATATAGCTGAGTGCATCAGGGATAAAGAGTATCTTCTGAGCATTCTTCAGAGCAGAATTGCCAGCCCTCTTCATGGCGTAAAGCTGGAAGATGGAGTTGAAATTCATAAACTGGATGCCGGTGACGTCATATACTTTCTCTCTTGACATGACGTTTTCGAGGTAGTCATCCATCGCATCGAATGTGTGAGGGTCGCGATAAGCTATTGGCTGACTGACGCTTCCGTCCTCAGCTACGCAGACAAAGTCCACGCCCCATGTGTCGATACCGATACTCGTGATGCAGAGGTCTCTCTGCTTAGCCGCTTTCAGTCCTTTGATAATCTCAAAGTAAAGCGCATAGATATCCCAGTAGAAATGACCGTTGGCTTCGATAAGATTATTATCAAAGCGGGTTAATTCTTCCAATATGACCTTGCCATCATCGAGAGTACCCACGATGGTGCGTCCACTTGTAGCTCCAAGGTCAACGGCAAAGAAATACTTCTTATCCATTATTGTAAGGTTGCAGTATTATGTAGTTAGTAATAAATTTTCCGGCAAAGATACAAAAATATTTTCAAAGATAGTATAATCTTTCACATTTTTTGTGATAAAAGAAGAATAATGTAATTATATCACTGGTTTCATCAAATTTTAGTCAAAAAAACTTTTTTATTTCTTCATTTCTTCTTATCTTTGCACGAAATTAACCGTAAACTTTAAATTAGTACTATTAAAAAATGACATCACTTTCTATTGCTATTGTCATTGTTTTCGTGCTGGGCTATTTCTGTATTGCCATCGAGAGCGTGACAAAGGTAAACAAGGCTGCGATTGCCTTGCTTATGTTCGTGTTCTGCTGGACCATCTTCATGATTGATCCGGGTCAGTACATCTCCGCTGCAACCGGCGAGTCTATCTCAAATACCGTGTCTGGAGTGATAGAGCATCACCTCGGTAGTACCGCCACTACGCTGTTCTTCCTCATGGGTGCCATGACCATCGTGGAATTGGTCGATCAGAACGGCGGTTTCAACTTTGTTCGCGAGATGCTCAAGACTCGTCACAAGCGTCGTTTGCTTTGGCGTATCGCTTTCCTGACATTCATCCTGAGTGCTATTCTCGACAATCTCACTACAAGTATCGTGATGATTATGCTCATCCGCAAACTCGTTTACGAGCGTCAGGACCGCCTCATCTATGCAGCTCTCGTGGTTATTGCAGCTAATTCCGGAGGTGCTTTCTCTCCAATCGGCGACGTTACCACCATCATGATATGGAACAAGGGACTCATCACTGCCTTTGGTGTGATTAAGGAATTGCTCATCCCATCACTTGTTTCAATGATTATCCCTGCATTCTTGCTCTCTCGTATGCTCCACGGTACAGTGGATGTCACTGAGGCTAAGAAGGATATGAGTTTCAAGATGGATAACGAACTGACAGGGTTCCAGCGCAAGGTAGTGTTCTATCTCGGTGTGGGTGGTCTGATTTTCGTTCCTATTTTCAAGTCTATCACTCACCTTCCTCCATTCGTAGGTATCATGCTCGTGCTTGGTATTCTTTGGACTGTTACTGAAGTATTCTATAGCAAGCTCTCTGATGGCGTGGATAAGATTGGTATGCAGAAGCGTGTTACAGCAATGCTTGCTCGCATCGACATGAGCACCATCCTCTTCTTCCTCGGCATCCTGATGGCTGTAGCTTGTCTTGAGACAATCGGTGCACTCACTCTCCTGGGTGAAAACCTCAACACTTGGTTTGATGGCAACCATTACCTCGTTACTGGTATCATCGGTGTGCTCTCAAGTATCGTCGATAACGTGCCTCTCGTAGCTGGATGTATGGGTATGTACCCACTCGCTGAGATGGGCGACTTCGGTCTGGATGGCATCTTCTGGCAGTTGCTTGCTTACTGTGCAGGCGTTGGCGGTTCTATGCTTATCATCGGTAGTGCTGCTGGTGTAGTAGTTATGGGACTTGAGAAGGTTAGCTTCGGCTGGTACATGAAGAAGATCACTTGGATCGCTTTCGTAGGCTATCTCTGTGGTATCTTATGCTACTGGTTGGAGAAAACATTCTTCTTCTAAATAGGTTGTTGGTTGTTGGTTGTTGGTTTTTGGTTAGTTACCATACACCAACAACCAACAACCGAACACCGAACACCAACAACCGAACACCGAACACCAACAACCGAACACCGAACACCAACAACCGACAACCAACAACCACCATCTCTTAATCATATCCAAAGAATGAATCAATTAGACACCACCGTCCTCCTTTTTATAAATGGTATGCACAACGCTTTTCTCGACCAGTTTATGTGGCTGATAAGCGCAAAGACAGTGTGGATTCCATTCTATCTGATTACCCTGTGGGTGGTCTATCGCAACCGTGGAGTGAGAGGTATCATATCGCTCGCATTGATGATAGGCATCATGATGCTCTTCACTGATACGCTCAATGCCTCAGTCATTCGTCCGTGGATTCATCGACTTCGTCCTACTAATCCTGATAATCCAATCTCACCATTGGTACATATCGTGAATGGCTATCGCGGTGGTGCCTGTGGATTTCCGTCCGCTCATGCGGCAAACTATTGGGGAATAACCTTGCTCGTGGCATATATGCTGAGGTCGAAGAAGGCACTTGCGTCTTTGGCTTTGCTCACTCTTGTCATCTGCTATTCCCGTTCTTATCTCGGAGTGCATTATCCTGGCGACCTCCTTGCCGGCATTATTTATGCCACGGTGGTCTCTGGTCTGATAGTTTGTTTGTATTCCAAGTATTTTGAAAATCATGAACCTTTCGTCAAACAGTATGAATGGCTCCCGGCAATAACGGCAGGATTGACACTTCTTGTCTTCGCTGTCATTGCCTTGTTCTGATAGTCTCTCAAGTCGGATAATAGTAATTATCCTGTCGATTCTCAGGTGTTCAGTATCGCTTGTCAGGATAAAAGTGTTCGATTTTCCTGTTATTAGATAACTATAAAGAAATGCTTTTGTAACGTATTGATAATCAAAGCGTTGCAAAAGCCTAGTTTTTATGTCCTAAAAGCAAAGATATTACCTCCTAATAACTATGCTTTTACCTCCTAATATCTATGCTTTTAGACGGTAAAAGCTTAGTTATTGCAAAATGAAGGCTTTGCTATCGTATTTTTGTTCCATTTTTCTCCCTTCCTTTTTTCTGTAATCTACATATTAGAAGTCTTCTTTTACAATCGATGAAAGAAGAAGCTTTCTGTCGGCAAAGGCAGAAGGAAGCAGCGATGATGTCGGTCTATCGTAGTGTGATAAGAGTGATTTCAGGAGTAGCACCGATGCGCATTGGCATGGTGCCGCCCAGTCCTATGTTGATGTAAAGGTGCTGGTTGCCCTCGGTATAGAGACCGTCATACTCTTTATATATAAATCGTGCTACGGAGAAGCCGAGCACGCGAAACTGTCCCGAATGCGTATGCCCGGAGAGAGTCAGCGTGCCGTCATCCTTGGAACGCGCCTTTCCGAGTATCTCGCCGCGCCAATGAGTAGGGTCATGGGTGAGGATAATGCGGAAGGACTGGTCGGTTCCTTCCAGAGCTTTGGTGAGATTACCCCTGCGGATAATGCTATGGATGCCCATACTCTGGTTTTCGCAGCCCACGATAGCAATGCTGTCATTGCCCCGATGGATGAACAAGTTGTTGTTGAGCAGCAGTTCCCATCCCAATTCATCATGCTCCATGCGTGCCAGTCTGTTCACTCTGTCAGTCCATTCTCTCTTGGAAGCCATGCGCTTGTAAGGCATATAGTCGTGGTTTCCGAAGATGCTTACCACGCCGTCCTTCGCTTTCAGTTGTTTCAGTTGCGGAATGCAAGGCGGCAGTTCCGATTCATCGATGGAGATAAGGTCGCCGGTGAAGCAGATAAGGTCAGGCTTCAAGGCGTTTATATCATTGACAATGGAGAGCAATACGTCCTCTTTTCCGGCATAACCGTCAAGGTGCAGGTCGGAGATATGCACTATCCTGTAGCCCTTGAAGCTCTCCGGCAGTCCCTTGCAAGGTATCTCCACTTTCTTTGTCTCATGGAAATAACGTCCGAAGAGGTTGCCGTAGGCGAAGAGGCAGAGCCACAATCCTGCCAGTCCCAATGCTGTGAAACCGAATGGGCGGTAAGCTACATGGAAATGAAAGAATAATGCCAGCACCTTCGCTATGATGTAAGCGATATGTGGGAGTAGGGCAACCCCAAGGGTGATTGCTATCAGGAGGGTGATAATCATTTGATATTTTACGGAGTAAATAATGAAGATTTAAGGGAGAAGAGTGGGAGATAGCTTACTTAAAACTGCATTCCTGCTCCCACACCTACAAAGGCATGTGGGCGGAAAGACTTGCGTGATTTGTTGCTTTTGCCGTTTTTCTGAAGATAACGGTAGTATTCGCAAGCGGCAAGGAGGAAGGCACCAGTGCCGAAATTGGTGACAGACTTCTGATTGACTACCTGTCCCGGAATAGCTTTCTCGCCGATAGGCTGGACGTAACCTATGCTATTGTCGGGCTGGAGAGCCACGAGAGCAAGGTAATCCCATGCCTTTTGCGCAGCCGCAGCATATTCCTTACCCTTCAGAATGCCGTTGTTCATGCCCCAAAAGAGGCTGTAGCAGTTGAGCGCAGTGCCGCTTGTCTCATATCCAGGAGCCTGTTCCGGATCAAGGATAGAGCGGGTCCAGTGACCTTCAGTTTGCTGACAATCCACTATTGCGTCTGCAAGGCGCTTGTAATAAGATATATATTCCTTCCTGTGGGCAGCATTCTTTGGCAGGTCTTTCAGCGTTTTTGCAAAGGCAGCCATAGCCCATCCGTCGCCACGAGCCCAGAAATCCTTTTTTCCATTCTTGGTAGTATGCTTGGGATAGACATATTTTCCGTCGCGGAAATACAGTCCAGTATCCTTGTCATACATGATGGAATTGCAGTATTTCCAGTTGTCATACATCTTGTTGAGATAAATTTCATCGCCCGTAAGCCTATACATCTTGGTCATTACAGGCATCACCATGTAGAGTGCATCTACCCACCACCAGTAGTCTGACGCTTCGCTCCTTGCCTCATATCCCATCACGTCGAGCGCACGCTGTATCTGATAATCGGTAGGACTCATTTCGAGAGTCATCAGAGGACTTGCCTTTGCCTTCATTGCGGCATAGGTATTTTTCTTGTTTTTCAGCGGAGCAGAGTAATCATAGCCCTCTGCTGCAAAGTAGAGATCGAGGTAAGTCTGGAAGCAAATCTGCCAATCGCCGAAGAGCACAAAGTCTTGTCCCTCACCGTATTTCTTGTATTTCCACTTCTTTTTGTCCGCCTCCTTTGCGCCCATCCATTTGTTTTGTTCTGCCCAAGCAAAAGAATAGTCACGCCAAGCCTTTACCTTAAAGAGAGAATATGCCTCCATATTGCCAGTATGATATACGGCGGGGTCCCAGAAAGCGCGCTCCTGCTTAGGGTGAGACTGCTGCCAAGTGTTGTTTACATTAGTGATAATGTCTCTTACATTCTCTGTAGTCCAGTCCTGTGCGCTCGCTTTCGTGAGGCTGGCAAAAGCCATAATGAGGGTGAGGATGATAAAATAGTACCTTTTCATAAGTGTTAGCAGTGTATGTATCTAATGGTGTGCAAAAGTACAAAGTTTCCTCTGTTTATCCAAAAATTATATCACCTCTTTGCTTTTATTATGCTAAAAATGTAGAAAAGGGGGAGAAAAATGATGATGACTGTAAGATATTTCAAAAAAAAAGTGTAATTTTGCACGATAAAATAGATTATAATAATTCAAAAAATAAAAATGGCACAAGAAGATGTATTTAAGAAAATCGTAAGTCACTGTAAAGAATATGGTTTCGTATTCCCATCAAGTGAAATTTACGACGGTCTGGGCGCAGTGTATGATTATGCTCAGAATGGTGTAGAGTTGAAGAATAATATCAAGCAGTATTGGTGGCAGTCTATGGTGCTTCTCCATGACAATATCGTGGGCATCGACTCCGCTATCTTCATGCACCCTACAATATGGAAGGCTTCCGGCCACGTAGATGCTTTCAATGACCCTCTTATCGACAACCGCGACTCAAAGAAGCGCTACCGTGCCGATGTGCTCATCGAAGACCAGATGGGCAAATATGAGGACAAGATAGCTAAGGAAATAGCTAAAGCACAGAAGAAGTTTGGTGACGCTTTCGATGAGGCTCAGTTCCGCCAGACTAACCCTCGCGTTCTCGAAAACCAAAAGAAATACGATGAACTCCATCATCGCTATCACGACGCAATGCAGGGTCCAGACCTCGAAGCATTGAAGCAGATTATCCTCGACGAGGAAATCGTATGCCCAATCTCTGGCACAAAGAACTGGACTGACGTGCGCCAGTTCAACCTTATGTTCTCCACCGAGATGGGAGCAAGCGCAGAAGGCTCTATGAAGGTTTACCTTCGTCCTGAGACTGCACAGGGTATCTTCGTCAATTATCTTAATGTTCAGAAGACTGGACGCATGAAGATTCCTTTCGGTATCGCGCAGATTGGTAAGGCTTTCCGTAACGAAATCGTGGCAAGACAGTTCATCTTCCGTATGCGCGAGTTTGAGCAGATGGAGATGCAGTTCTTCATTAAGCCTGGTACTGAGCTCGATTGGTTTGCTAAATGGAAAGAGACCCGCATGAAGTGGCATCAGAATCTCGGCTTCGGAGCAGAAAACTATCGCTTCCATGATCATGATAAGTTGGCTCACTATGCTAATGCTGCCACCGACATCGAGTTCCACATGCCATTCGGTTTCAAGGAGGTTGAAGGCATACACTCACGTACCAACTTCGACCTTAGCCAGCATGCTAAGTTCTCTGGCAAGAAGATTGAGTACTTCGACCCTGAGACCAATGAGTCATACACTCCATTCGTTATTGAGACTTCTATCGGTGTTGACCGTATGTTCCTCTCTATCATGTGTCATTCTTATGATGAAGAGAAGCTTCCTAATGGCGAAACACGCACCGTGCTCCATCTTCCTGCAGCCCTCGCTCCAGTGAAGCTCGCTATCTTCCCTCTGACTAAGAAGGACGGTCTGCCAGAGAAGGCACGCGAGATACAGGATGTTCTCAAGTTCCATTTCAACTGTAAGTACGAGGAAAAGGACGCTATCGGAAAGCGTTATCGTCGTCAGGATGCTATCGGAACTCCTTTCTGTGTCACTGTTGACCATCAGACTCTCGAAGATAACACAGTAACACTGCGCTATCGTGACACTATGGAGCAGAAGCGTGTCAACATTGCCGACCTTCAGGGAATCATCGAAGATCAGGTAACCATCACTTCTCTTCTTAAGAAACTTCAGTAAATGAACAAGTATTTCATCTTATTCCTCGCTCTCGTCGGATTTACTTGCATGACATCATGCAGTGAGTCCAATGAGGACGATAACGAATTTGACGACTGGCAGAATCGTAATGAGGCGTATTTTGAAGGCATTTACAGCAAGGCTTCTGCCGCTATATCTGCCGGAGACGCAAAATGGAAGATAATCCGCGTGTATTCCAAGGTGGGACATGTCACTGCGAAGCATACTGATGACATCGTAGTGGAGGTGCTGAGCGAAGGCGAAGGCAAGCAATGCCCTATCTATAGTGACTCAGTTCGCGTGCATTATCAGGGACGTCTGATGCCTACAGAGACGCATACTGACGGTTATCTCTTCGACCAGTCATGGACGGGAAATTATAATTCCGCTACTATGGTTCCGGCAAAGTTTGCCGTTTCCGGACTTGTAGATGGATTTACCACTGCTCTTATGCAGATGCACGAGGGCGACAGATGGCGTGTTTATATCCCTTATCAGTTGGGTTACGGCACACAGGCCTCTGGTTCCATCCCGGCATACAGCACTCTCGTCTTTGATATGACGCTGCATTCATTCGTTCATGTCGGCACTCCTTTCCCTCCATTCCAGTAATATTGCCCTCTGATTAGAATATTCTCTCATTCTGATTGGAAGGGTATCACCCTGTGATTAGATTGGTGTCACTCTGTGATTAGAAAGGTGTTACTTTGTGATTATAATGGTATCACCATCTGATTAGAAGATTTTCTATGTCTGATTAACAGAATTTCTCCCTCTAATTTGATGGATGTAACTCTCTGATATATTTTGATTTAGAGTGGTATAATCAAGGGATGGACGAAAAAATATAAAAAAATATCGCACTGAGACAATATTTCTCAGTGCGATTTCGTTTTTATGTAAGTGTGTGTGGAATATTCTTCGATAGCTTTACGAATATTCTTCGCTTGCTTTGCAATGTTTTTTTCGACTACTTTACGATTATTCCTTACTCAGTTTGTTCCACATATATATGCCATAGAATGTGTTTACGAGATATACACCATACTTTGCAATGGTCATAAATGAGAACTCCGTGTCCTGGAAAATCCAGATGCAGATTGATGAAATGTTGATGGAAAGCCAGAGATACCACTGCTCCACGTATGCCTTAATACTGATATAGAGAGCTACGATAGAAGCCACAGTGGTGAAAGAGTCAAACCAAAGTAGGGCAGGGAAGTCGTAATCAGCCTTCAATGTCTTGAATTGCATATCAGGAAGAATATCCCTCAGCACACCAATCATCCAAGGTCCGAAGTTCTGAAGGAAGAGACCAAGCAGGTATGTCATCATTGCGACCACGAGGATGGTGATGTAGCGCTGGTTCCAGGTCATGTATCGCGTTCTGATACTTGTGGTATTATCATGTCTTTCGCGCTTTCTCCAGTTTTTCCATCCAAGGAATTGCATAGGAAGATTCCAGAAGATGCGCTGCAAGAAGTCACCATAGATATGGCTGACAAAGCAGATATAGATATGGAGTATGCACTCCACAGTGCCTATAATCCAGTTGGCAAGCGAGCCTTTTGCGCCCAACACCACGCAGAAGACACCGAGCACAGCGCTCAGTGCTGCAATGAAGATATTGGCATTAAATTCACCTTTCACGTAGAAAGAAACGAGAGAGAGGGTACAGATGGAGCCGATAAGCACATAGTCGAAGCGATTGAGCGACTTCATGCTTTTGCAGAGTACGTCAGTATATTTATTCATTATTTTGATGTTATCTGGATAAATCTTGAATTTATTGCGGTGCAAAATTAGTGTTTTTTCTATAAAAATGGAAAGATAAGGTCGTAAAATTACCATATCTCGCAAATTTTTAGTATTTTTGCAGAAAGAATATTATAAGAATATACCTTTTACTATGGATGAAGAAATTAAAGACCTGAACACAGACCTCGACAAAGAAGCTATCGGAGAAACTGATTCTCAGACCATCGCAGAAGGCTCTGAGCAGGATGAAGACGCTACTATGGAGGAAGAAATGCAAGCCGAAGATGCCGAAGAGGCACACTCGGAGTATAGGCCCTCCAATCGCTTTGACGCATCTGCGGTGCATCATTTGAGTGGGATGTACCAAAACTGGTTCCTGGATTACGCATCGTATGTAATCCTGGAGCGTGCCGTGCCCCATATCGAGGACGGCTTGAAGCCTGTGCAGCGCCGTATTCTTCACTCCATGAAGCGTATGGATGACGGCAGATATAATAAGGTGGCTAATATCGTGGGCCACACTATGCAGTTCCACCCTCACGGAGATGCCTCCATCGGAGATGCTCTTGTGCAGATGGGACAGAAGGATTTGCTCATTGATACGCAAGGTAACTGGGGTAACATACTTACGGGTTCCAGTGCTGCTGCGCCACGTTATATAGAGGCAAGACTGAGCAAGTTTGCCCTTGAGACCGTCTTTAATCCTAAGACTACCGAGTGGCAATTCTCCTATGATGGCAGAAATAAGGAACCAATAACATTGCCTGTGAAGTTTCCTCTCCTCCTTGTTCAGGGAGTGGAGGGTATTGCTGTGGGACTAAACTCTAAGATATTACCTCATAATTTCGTGGAGATATGTGACGCGGCAATAGCTTATCTTCGTGGCAAAGAGTTTCATCTCTATCCTGACTTCCCTACGGGAGGCTCCATAGACGTAAGCAAATACAATGACGGACAGCGTGGAGGAAACGTCAAAGTGCGTGCAAAGATAGAGAAACTCGACAATAAGACGCTCGTGATACGTGATATTCCATTCTCTCGTACCTCAGAGTCTCTGATTGATAGTATCACCCGTGCTGTGGAGAAAGGTAAGATAAAGGTGCGTAAAGTGGAGGATCTCACGGCTGCTAATGTGGAGATTCTCGTACATCTCACGCCGGGAGTATCATCCGACAAGACGCTGGACGCCCTGTATAAGTTTACTGATTGCGAGGTCAGCATTTCGCCAAACTGCTGCGTTATCCGTGACCGCAAGCCGCAATTCCTTACCATCAGCGACATTCTTCGTTCCTCTACAGACCAGACTCTCAATCTTCTCAAGCGCGAACTTGAAATCCGTAGGGATGAATTATTAGAGCAACTGTTCTTCATTTCCCTTGAAAAGATATTCATAGAGGAACGCATCTACAAGGACAAGAAATTTGAAAATGCCACCAGTATAGATTCCATCTGCGAGCATATCGATTCGCGTCTCACGCCGTTCTATCATCTCTTTGTGCGTGAAGTGCGCAAAGAGGATATCCTGCGTCTGCTGGAAATCAAGATGCAACGTATAGCAAAGTTCTCTAAGGACAAGGCTGACGAGCTCATGGCACGCATTCAGGCTGAGATAGATGAAATCGAAAAGGACCTCAACCGCATGGTGGACGTGACCTGCGAATGGTACGAACACCTCAGAAACAAATACGGAGCGGAGCATCCGCGCCTTACAGAGATACGCAATTTCGAGAATATCGAGGCGACGGCAGTGGTGGAAGCAAATCAGAAACTCTACATCAACCGTCAGGAAGGATTTATCGGAACCGGACTGAAGAAGGACGAATTTGTCAGCAATTGCTCAGATATTGACGACGTTATCGTGTTCTATCGTGATGGAAAATTCAAGGTAGTGCGCGTTGCGGAGAAGATATTCGTGGGCAAAAACATCCTGCATCTGCAAGTATGGAAGCGTGGCGACATCCGTACCACATATAATATGGTATATCGTGACGGTAAGGCTGGCTTCTATTATGTCAAGCGTTTCAATATCCCGAGCATCACTCGTGACAAGGAATACGACCTTACCAATGGCACGCCAAGCTCCAGAGTGGTCTATTTCTCAGCCAATCCTAATGGTGAAGCCGAAGTGATAAAGATAACATACGAGCCAAATGTGAAGCTGAAGAAGATATTCTTCGACTATGACTTCACTAATCTTGCAGTCAAAGGACGTGGTTCGAGGGGTAATATCATCTCCAAATATCCTCTCCATCGCATCAGTCTGAAGAGTCATGGACGCTCCACTCTCGGCGGACAAAAAGTGTGGTATGACCCTGATGTCAACCGTCTCAATCATGACGGACAGGGAAATCTGCTGGGAGACTTCAGCGATGGCGACCAGATACTCGTCATATTGCAGGACGGAGACTTCTATGTGACCACGCCAAATGTGGATAATCACTTTGAGACAAACGTCAAGCGCATTGAGAAATTCCACCCTAACAAGGTCTATACCTGCGTGCTCTACGACAAGGATAATAAGAACCTTCCTTACATCAAGCGTTTCCGCCTCGACAAGGCTACGAAGAATCATCATAATTATCTCGTCAATCCGCAGTCGAAGGAGATTATCTTCACTGACGTTGCATTCCCTCGTGTCCTCGTCACATTTGGCGGAGTGGATGCTTTCCGCCCTCAGATGGAGATAGATGCCGAGCAGTATGTGCCTGTCAAGGGCTATGATGCTCGCGGAAAGCGTGTCTCTACGTATAAGATAGAGCGCATAGAGGAACTCGAACCGCTACGTTTCCCGGAGGGACAGGCTGATGATGAAGTTGAATCCACAGAGGGAGAGCCTGCAGAATTGGAAAATCTTGACCCTGATGCAGGTAAGAGTGAGCAGCAGGTGCGTGATGAACTGACTGGTCAGACTTCGCTCTCATTTGATGAGTACTAAGTCTCTTTCTGTCATGATAAGGCTCGCTGCTTTGGTTGAAAGATAATATCAATAGAGAAATAATTCTGATTACCTACTTATATTTTTATTTGTTGATATTAAAAGCCTTATTATCAAACTGCAAAACGAACTCCTATGAAGGAAAAAGCAAAAGAAAATATATGCGTGAAGATAAGGAAAATGATGGCAATAGTCATCGTTTTCCTTAGTCCTTTTCTGGCAAATGCACAGGAGAAGGGCGATTCTTTGCTTCCCGAAACCGTGCGGATAGACCGTACTACGGCTCTTGCGATAGGCACGACAAATCGTCTTGACACTTATCTCTCGCCACAGGATTATAAAGGTTCGACAGCGAGATTCCTGTCAAACGTGCTCCGCAGCCGCAGAAATATGTGGGATTTGCAGTTTAGTCACGAAGGGGCAGTCGATATTACGCGTAATAAGGCGGACAATGCAGACGCCCTTTCTGGACATTATGACTTCGCTTTTGCCATGATGAAGCGATGGGAAATGCTGGATGGCGCCATGACTTTAAGGGCTGGAGGAATGACAAATCTCTACCTCGGATTTGCCTATAATACAAAGAATGTGGCGAATAATCCGGCACAGGGCTACGCTTCCTGGAGCATAGGATGCGCTGGAAGTGCCACTTACAGGGTGAAGGTGGGGCGTCACATCGTGCCTCTCACTTACGAAGTGCGTATGCCTCTTGTGGGAATAATGTTCTCTCCGGCTTATGGACAGTCGTATTATGAACTGTTTTACGGTGGAAAGTACGATGACAATATCGTGTTTACTAATGTCTCTACGCCATCGCTCAGGCATCAGTTTTCTGTCGATTTGCCTCTTTGGAGGAAGGCTTCGCTTCGCATTGGCTATCTCGGCGATGTGCGTCAGGCAAAGCCAAATCATCTGAAGCAGCATGAATATTCCCATTCCTTCGTGCTTGGTGTGACACGAGCGTTGTAACTGCGCTTTTGAAAAAATATCAATAACACAACTTTTGCCAGCAATATACAGTCTCTTAGTTCCCACTGGCTGTGGCGAAGATTAAAAAAAACAATATAGAAAAACATTGAATATATGTCAAAATTTAGCAAGTATATTGTTTTGTTTTTCTCTATTATTCTCCATTCAGTTTATGAAAAAACTCATTCTATTTCTCCTTCCGCTTTTTATCCTCACAGCTTGTGTGGAAGAAGAGCAATATGACAATACGACGCAGGGCAACTTTCAGGCTCTGTGGAAGATAATGGACGAGCATTATTGCTTCTTTGCAGAAAAGGAAAAGGAGTTGGGAGTCGATTGGAATGAGGTGAAAGCGCGTTACAGTAAGCAGGCTAACAGTATGCTTTCGCGTGACCAACTCTTCGAATTGCTTGCCTCAATGCTGGGAGAATTGCGCGACGGACACGTCAATCTCTATTCTCCTTTCGACAATGGACGCAACTGGTCGTGGAAAGAAGCTTATCCGGCAAACTATTCCGACACGCTCACACGGAAGTATCTCGGCACGGATTACAGGATAGCCAGCGGACTGAAATACCGCATTCTCGATGATAATACGGGCTATGTGCAGTGCCTTACTTTCGAAAATAGCTTCGGAAATGGCAATCTTGATGAGGTGTTGTATTACCTTGCGCCATGCAGTAAGATAATAATAGACGTGAGAAATAATGGTGGCGGCATGATAACGTCGGCTCAAAAACTTGCTTCTCGCTTTACGGATGAGGAGTTATTGGTGGGATATATCCAGCACAAGACAGGCAGAGGGCATTCAGATTTCTCTGCTATGGAGGCGCAATATCTGCAACCTGGCAAGGGAATCCGCTGGCGTAAGCCCGTCTGCGTCCTTACTAATAGGTCGGTATATAGTGCAGCAAACGAGTTTGTGAAGTGCATGAAGGCGATAGGTCGTACACGAAAAGGCGCGTCTTCGTCGGTCACAATCATAGGAGATACCACAGGAGGTGGTGCTGGAATGCCGTTCTCCAGTGAGTTGCCAAACGGCTGGGGTGTCCGTTTCTCTGCCTGTCCTATGTATGATGCGGATGGAAACACTACCGAGTTTGGCATTGCTCCCGATGTAAAAGTGGATATAACCGATGAAGATTTCGCCAAAGGAATTGACTCTATCATTGAGGCTGCGAGGCGTTGAGGCAGTGTTATCCAACGGTAAAAGCCGTTGGCACAGTGGCTTTGATTTGTGTTATAATAACTATTTCGCGAGGTAATATCTATGCTATTACCTCGCGAACATATTTTTTTTTGACATTTAACCCAAATCGGTCATTAGAGCCTAAACAGATTTTGTTTTATTGTCGAGCAGATTGGCTGTATTTGTAACGCAGGCGTAGCGGGCTACGTCAAGTTACAAAGACAGGCAAGATGCCGACAAGAAAATAAAATCTGTTAGGAAACAACGCAATAGCAAGAATTTTTGAACATTGTGGTCTAATGACCGATTTGGGTTTAATGAGTGGTTTTCTGAGTTCAGACTCCATTAGTACTCTATCTTGTCCTCTTTTTCCTCCCAAGCACGGAAAGCGGAGAGAGCTTCAGGACGCATATAGTTGATGGAAGGGATGGAACGCTCTGACATAGGACGCTTTATCTCGTCGTAGATGAACTTGTCGCCAAAGCCGATTGCTTCAGCGTCCTGAGCGTTGTTGCCGTAATAAATCTTAGTGATTCCGCTCCAATATATGGCGCTGAGGCACATTGGGCAAGGCTCGCAGGAGGTGTATATGACGCAGTCGTTGAGGTGGAAGGTGTTGAGTTTCTGACAAGCAGCGCGGATGGCAGATACCTCAGCGTGGGCGGTAGGGTCGTTGTTGGCAGTCACGCGGTTGACTCCGACAGCCACTACTTCTTCGTTTCTCACTATCACGGCGCCGAAAGGACCGCCGCCGTTCTTTACGTTTTCCACAGAGGCTTCTATCGCCATCTGCATGAATTCTTGGTCTTTATTTGTCATGGTTTTTGGGGGGATTGGTTAAAAACCGCCAGTGACGCGGCGGACACAGTGACTCTTTTTAAATGAAGAATGAAGAATGAGGAATGAAGAATGGCTGACGCCGGTTGGAATTTCCATTGCTTATTCTTCGGGATATCCGCCGATAACGCGGCGGACACAGTGGCGGACACGCGGAAGGATATCCTTGCGGACACTGTTTGGGGATGTTATTTCTTGTTTTTTAGGATGGAAATCATTTCTCTTGCGGTGTTCTCTGGGGTGGGTAGGTCACCGAGTCGGCGGTCTATTTCGTCGTAATTGCGAAGCATTTCCTCGCGTTTGGCAGAGCCGGGAAGGATATTCCGCAATTCATTTACGATGTTACGAATAGAGAATCGTTCAGCCATAAGTTCCTGAACCACCTCCTTGGCGGCAATGAGATTGACGAGGGAGATAAATCTGCACTTGATGATATGATTGAAAGCCCATCGCGTGAGATGTGGGACTGGTGTCTTATAGCATACCACTTGTGGTACATCAAAGATGGCAGTCTCGAGAGTAGCCGTGCCACTTGTCACGAGAGCAGCTGTGGAGTGGGAGAGAAGAGCGTAGGTGTCATTGTGTGTAGTCTTGATGCTTTCTCCGGAAATGAAGGCTTCGTAGTAACTATCGTCGATGCCGGGGGCACAGGCAAGAACGGGTTGATAGTCAGGAAATTCCTTTACGGCTTTCATCATTGCAGGCAGGTTGTCCTTAATCTCCTGTTTGCGACTTCCGGCAAGTAGAGCGATGATAGGTTTTTCTGCGTCCAGATGATAGCGAAGGCGGAATTCCTGGTCGGTCTCCTTGTATTCAGAGCGGAAAAGTCGTACCTCATTGGCGGTAGGATTTCCTACATAATGAATAGGATAGCCATGCTTCTTCTCGAAGAAATCTACTTCGAAAGGCAGTATGGAGAAGAGTTCCTGCACGTCGCGCTTGATATTTTTGATGCGCCATTCTTTCCAAGCCCACAGTTTTGGAGCAATGAAATAGAAAGCAGGGCACCCCTTCCACTCTGTTGTAGGATGCTTGCGGTAGTCGGAGAGGAATTTCGCGATGGAGAGATTGAATCCAGCATAGTCAACGAGGATTACCACATCAGGCTGCCATCTGACGATGTCTTGCTTGCACATTTTCATATTACGCATGATAGTAGGAAGATGCAGGAGCACAGGGATAAAGCCCATGTAGGCAAGTTCCTTGTAATGACGCACTCGTTCGCCACCGATGGCAGACATACAGTCGCCACCGAAGAAGCGGAATTGTGCCTCTGGGTCTTGCGCTTTAAGGGCTTCCATGAGATGTGAAGCGTGCAGATCGCCGCTTGCTTCTCCTACTATTAGGTAATATTTCATTGTTGATGTTATTGTTGTGGTTTCTATTTGTGGTTCGGAATATCCGCCGGTGACGCGGCGGACACTGGGGCGGACTCTGGGGAATATCTGGTGGGGATGGCGTTAGTGGTTACTTTGTGCCTTTAGTTTTTCCAGATATTTGAAGTCTGTCAATTCTACCGTGGTAGGAGTAATGGCAATGTAGCCGTTCCTTAAAGCCCACGCGTCGGTGTCGGTCGCTTCGGGTTCGTCATTTTGGTAGTAGCCACACATCCAGTAATAGTCGTAACCACGAGCAGGATGATGACAGGTTTCCACTTCATTGCGCCAGTGACCATGCGCCATTCTGCATATCTTTACCTCATCATGGAGTATCTGTTTTGGCACGTTTACGTTGAGGCAGGAATACTTAGGCATTCCGTTTTTCAATACATCAGCAACTAATTGCCGCACAATGTTTTCCATACCAGAGAAATCAGCGTCGGCATCATTGTCGCAAAGAGAGAAAGCGATGCTCGGAATGCTTTTCAGAGCGCCTTCTATCACCACGCCCACAGTGCCGCTGTAATGCGCATTCGTACTGGCGTTGTCGCCGTGGTTTATTCCGCTCAGCACGAGAGAAGGCTTGCGAGGGCAAAGTTGTGAGTAAGCCATTTTCACGCAATCCACAGGAGTACCCGTGCAGCTCCACACCTGAACGTTGTCTTCCGTATTGATGTGATAGAGCCTGAGAAGGTCCATGGAGAATGCTCGACTACTTCCAGAGCGTCCTCCATCCGGAGCGCACACTATGATGTCGCCGAAGTCTTTCACCATGTGGACAAGTTGGTTGATGCCCTTTGCCTGATAGCCGTCATCATTGGAAATGAGTATAAGAGGTCTGTTCGTATCTGAAGTGCTTTTTGTTTCAATCATAGTGCAAAGTTAGGAAAAAGGATATAAAAACGAGTCTAAAATGCTAAAAATTGTATATTATTAAGAGAAAAGGTCGAAATTACGAAGAAAAATTAGTAACTTTGCAACGTATTATGTGCAATTCTATCTCAAAAACAAAAAGAGATTATGAACAAAAAACAAGGTAAAATAATAGCTCTGGCTAATCAGAAAGGCGGTGTGGGTAAGACGACGACAACCATAAACCTTGCCGCTTCCCTTGCGACGCTGGAGAGAAGTGTGCTCGTGGTGGATGCCGATCCACAGGCAAATGCCTCAAGCGGTCTCGGAGTAGATCTGCAGGAGGTGGATTGTTCCCTCTATGAGTGTATCATTGACCATGCTGACGTGCGTGATGCTATTTACACCACGGATATCACAGGACTTGACATTATCCCAAGTCACATCAACCTTGTAGGCGCAGAAATCGAGATGCTCAACATCAAGAATCGTGAGCACGTCATCGCAAAGCTGTTGGAGCCTATACGTGAAGAGTATGACTATATCCTTATTGACTGCAGTCCTTCGCTCGGTCTTATTACGGTCAACTCGCTGACAGCAGCCTCTTCGGTCATTATTCCGGTGCAGTGTGAGTATTTTGCCCTTGAGGGTATCAGTAAATTGCTCAATACCATCAAGATTATCAAGAGTAAACTAAATCCTCAACTGGAGATAGAGGGCTTCCTCCTCACTATGTATGACTCCCGTCTTCGTCTGGCAAACCAGATATATGACGAGGTGAAGCGTCACTTCCAGGAACTCGTCTTCAAGACGGTAATCCAGCGTAATGTGAAGCTTTCGGAGTCTCCTTCTCACGGACTTCCAGTCATTCTCTATGATGCAGAATCGACGGGCTCAAAGAATCACCTTGCTCTGGCTAAGGAGATAATTGCACGCGAGAAGTGATAAGCGCATAAAGGTGGCAAGGGCGCATTGGCGTCAGAAAGGTAAAAAGGCTTGTAAAAGCATACGGTTAGTAGGCAATGGCGTTAGTGAAAGCTTACGGCATACCAGCATACGGCTGATAAAAGAATAGATATAACAATGGCAGTACACAAGAAATACAATGCTTTAGGCAGAGGTCTTGACGCACTTATCTCAACCGAAGGAGTGCGCCCACAGGGTTCCTCTACCATAAATGAAATTGCAATCGAGCAGATTGAGGCTAATCCTAATCAGCCTCGACGCGAGTTTGATGAGGATTCATTGAGGGAACTCGCCACAAGTATTCGCGAGATAGGCATCATTCAGCCTATCACTCTCCGTCAGGTAGATGACCATCGCTTCCAGATTATTGCTGGTGAGCGCCGCTGGAGAGCCTCTCAGTTGGCTGGATTGAAGGCTATTCCTGCATATATCCGCACCATTAGCGATGAGAATATCATGGAGATGGCGCTCGTCGAGAATATCCAGCGTGAGGATCTCAACTCAATAGAAATAGCACTCGCCTATCAGCATCTCCTCGAAAATGATGGCATGACACAGGAGAAAATATCAGAAAGGGTGGGCAAGAGCCGTGCTGCGATAGCCAATTATATCCGTCTTCTGCGTCTTCCAGCGCAGATACAGCTCGCTCTACAGAAGAAAGAAATAGATATGGGCCATGCTCGTGCGCTCCTTTCGCTCGATAGTCCTTCGCTTCAGATAAAGGTTTTCAAAGAGATAATGAAGAACAATTACTCCGTACGCAAGGTGGAGGAAATGTGCTCATTGCTCAAAAATGGAGAAGAAATAGGTGCAGGAGGCAAGAAAATAGCTCCGCGACAGACGCTTCCTGAGGGTTATGACGCATTGAAGAGCAGACTTTCTTCATTCCTTAGTTCGAAGGTGCAACTGTCTTGCTCTGCAAAAGGAAAGGGAAAAATCACTATTCCTTTTGAGAATGAAGAGGACCTTGAGCGTCTCATGCTCCTGTTTGATAGGTTGAAACAGTAGGAAAACATAAATTTTGATGCTTGATTCTTAATTCATGAAGAATAATCAGGATGCACTGCATGCGATTATGAATCGTGAATTATGGATTATGAACTAAAATATAAATAAGGTGAACATAAATCATCTGCATATATTCAGGACATTGTTTGTGGCGGTAGGACTCCTGCTCTGCCTCTCTGCCGGTGCGCAGGGGGAAGTGAAGGTGGACTCTGTCATGAATAAGGCAATGTCGGATACCATACATCGCGCAGATAAGTCGGTTCTCACCGCTAAGGATACACTCGCATTGCTACAGCTCCAGAAAGAGAGCAAGAAGATAAAGCGCGACTGGACGACGTGGAAACCAAACCCAAAGCGCGCGATGTGGCTCGCTATCGTGCTGCCTGGAGCAGGACAGATATACAACAGGAAATACTGGAAACTGCCTATCTTCTACGGAGGATTCCTCGGATGTGCATACGCTATGAGATGGAACAACCAGATGTATGCCGACTATGCACAGGCTTACATCGACATAATGGATGACAATCCTAATACTAACAGTTTCAATCAGTTTCTGCATCTCGGTAGTCAGATTACCGATCAAAACATAGATAGATACAAGGAACTGTTCAGAAAGCGTAAGGATAGGTTTCGCAGATGGCGTGACTTGAGCTTCTTCTGCATGATAGGAGTCTATGGACTCAGTATCATCGATGCCTATGTGGATGCTTCTCTCTCACAGTTTGATATCAGCGACGACCTTAGTTTGCGTCTCGAACCAGGTTTTGTTAATTCCGATGGCAAAGCAGTAGGAAATAGAAATAAGGGAGGATTTGGCTTTTCTTCCACTACAGGCGTGGGAATAAATGCAGCCCTGACCTTCTGATTCTAAAGTAGAATACTATTTGGAGGAGTCCTGTCAGAAAGCGTAGGATTGCTCTTTAAGATATGGAATACGGCATTTTATGCCTCACTAAATGACAGATTGCAAAGTGGCAGCATCATTCCTTATATGAAAGGTGTGGCTCCACAGCAAGAGTTATGTAGAAAAAAGAATATGAGTAATAAAAATATAATAATGTCTTTAGCCTTCTTCTTCGGAGGCATATCACCACTTTTTGCACAGAATGTCATTGAAGATGATGACGATAACGAATATGATGACGAAGAAATCATCATAGATAAAGGTAATGGAAAGGAAGAGATAATCGAGGTGCCAGAAGCTATGCTCCTGGAACTTGACTCCCTTCTCAATGACTATAAAGCCAAAGTATATCTCGTTCCGGATACCAACTGCCACATGAGTGACATAAATCCCGTGTATGAGACAGATGTATATAAGGATCGCCTGCGCCGACTCCCTACAGCAATGGAGATGCCTTGGAATGAGGTGGTGCAGAAATTCATCGACCGTTACTCCGGACGCTTGCGCCGTTCTGTAGGCTTTATGCTCGGTGCCAGCAATTTCTATATGCCTATCTTCGAGCAAGCACTTGAGGTTTACGGCATTCCTCTCGAACTGAAGTATCTCCCAGTCATAGAGTCAGCACTCAATCCAAACGCTATCAGCCGCGTGGGAGCTACAGGTTTGTGGCAGTTTATGCTCGCTACAGGCAAACGCTACGGACTCAAAGTCACCACTATGATTGACGAACGTCGCGACCCTGTCAAGGCTTCTTATGCCGCAGCGCATTATCTCAGCGACCTCTATAAGATATTCGGTGACTGGAATCTCGTCATTGCAGCGTATAATGCAGGACCTGAGAATATCAATAAAGCTATCCGCCGCGCAGGTGGTGAGACCGACTATTGGAAGATTTATCCTTACCTCCCTACCGAGACACGAGGATATGTACCTGCCTTTATTGCAGCCAATTACATCATGAACTACTATAGTGAGCACAACATCTGCCCGATGCTTGCTCAGGCTCCAGTATCTACAGACACTGTAATGCTCTATAGAGATGTGCATTTCGAGCAGATTTCTAAGGTAATCGGCATCAGTATGGAGCAGCTTCGCAGCCTTAATCCGCAGTACCGTAAGGACGTGGTGACAGGATATAGTGAGCCTACAGACCTCCGTATGCCAGTGGAATACGTCAATGCTTTCATCGAAAATGAGGATTCTATCTATGCCTATAACGTAGATAATCTGATGAAGCGTGCTGAGGTGGCAGTCAATGATGATGCTCCAGTCTATCGTTCTTCTTCCCGCTCTACAGCAAGGAAGTCGAAGAATGCACGTAGAGGCAGAAGTTCACGTCGCTCAAGAGGTGGAAGAAACGTTACTATCAAGAATGGAGATACGCTTTCTGAAATCGCAAAGAGACACGGAACAACCGTGGCAAAACTCAAAAGGCTGAATAGAATCTCTGGCTCTTCTATCCGTGCTGGTAAGAAGATTCGCGTGAGATAGTCTCTTGAAAGTCACATAATTAGAACCATATCTCAATAGTAAGCAAAGATATAAGCTATGGAAAACAATACTTTGACACCCAAGCAGGAAATGACTAAGGAGGATATTCTCTTCCAGCAGTTGATTGATGGCTATTTAGCAAGCAATCACAGGAAGAAAGTCGATATCATCCAGAAGGCATACAACTTCTCAAAAAGGGCACTTGAAGGCGTTAACCGACCTTCAGGAGAGCCTTACATCATTCATCCTGTGTCTGTAGCACTCATTGCTTCGCAGGAGATGGGACTCGGTTCCACATCCATCTGCGCTTCTCTTCTCCATGATGTCATAGAGAATACTGACTATACAGTCGAGGATATAGAGAATGTGTTTGGCAGTAAGATTGCCCAGATTGTCGATGGTCTGACCAAGATTTCCGGTGGTATCTTCGGAGATAAAGCATCGGAACAGGCGGAGAATTTCAAGAAACTTCTCCTTACTATGAGTGATGATATACGCGTCATACTCATAAAGATATGCGACAGACTGGACAATATGCGCACTCTCGACAATCTGCCGGAGAATAAAAGATACAAGGTGGCAGGAGAAACATTATATCTTTATGCACCTCTTGCCAATAGATTGGGACTAAATAAGATAAAGACCGAACTCGAAGACCTCGCTTTCAAATATGAACATCCTGATTCCTATGCCAATATAGTTCGAAAATTGGCACATACTCAGGAACAGCGTGATGAGCTCTTCGAGAAATTTACATCGCCTATACGTCAAGCTCTTGATGCTATGGGATGTAAATATATCATCAAAATGCGTGTGAAGAGCCCTTATTCCATTTGGAACAAGATGCGAAATAAGCACGTGTCATTCGATGAAATATATGATATCCTTGCCGTAAGAATCATCTTTACCTCTCCTTCTATCGAAGAAGAGGTAAATGAGTGTTTCCGTATCTATGTGGCTATCACAAAGCTTTACAAGTCGCATCCTGACCGTTTGCGTGACTGGCTCAGTCATCCTAAGGCTAATGGCTATCAAGCTCTCCATGTGACTCTTATGAGTAATCAGGGCAGATGGATAGAGGTGCAGATCCGTTCCGACCGCATGGATAAGATTGCAGAGCAGGGATTTGCCGCCCATTGGAAATATAAGGAGGGCAATGGCGAAGCCAATAATGAGGGAGAACTCAATGACTGGCTCTGCACTATCAAGGAAATCCTTGATGATCCACAGCCAGATGCTATGGATTTCCTCGATGCTATCAAGCTCAATCTCTTTGCTCAGGAGATATTTGTCTTCACACCAAAGGGAGAAATAGTCACGCTTCCTTCCGGAGCTACAGCGCTCGACTTCGCTTTCCATATCCATACATTCCTCGGTTCGCATTGCATCGGTGCAAAAGTGAACCATAAACTCGTGCCTCTCAGTCACGTATTGAAGGGTGGAGACCAGGTGGAGATTATCACAAGTAACTCCCAGCACGTCCAGCCAGAATGGACTTCGTTTGTCACTACGGCGAAAGCACGCAGTAAGATACAGGCTCAGTTGCGCCGTGCTGACCGTGATATACAGCAGAAAGGACTGCAAATGCTCCGCGAATGGCTTCAGCAAAACGACCTCAATGTCACTACTTCCATCGTTAAGACCCTCTGTGAGGCACATGGAATTGAGCGTCAGGAGCATCTATATCTTGATGTCGGCAATGGTAATATCACGCTTGGAGAAAAGGATCTCAATCTTATTCTCGGATTGCAGAAGAAGTCTAATGGCAAATCCAGTTGGCGTCGCTTTGTGCCTTTCCTCAAAAAGAAGAAGCAAGAAGAGGATGTGCATGAGTTTGTCACTGTGACAGAAGGCTTCGATAAGGACCGTGCCTGCGTGATAAGCGAGGATAATATCAATAAGTACATCATGTCGCACGACTGTTGTCACCCTATTCCAGGTGATGACGTGCTCGGATATATTGACTCAAACGACCATATCGAGATACATCAGCGCTCTTGTCAGGTGGCTAATAAGTTGAGAAACGCATACGCCCACCGCATTCTGAGCGTGAAATGGAATATGTGTGCTGACGAGATGCTATTTGATGCCACTGTGACAATTAAGGGAATAGACCGCAAGGGCTTGATGAAGGATGTCGCAATGGTTATCTCTGACCAGCTCGATGTCAACATTCATCGCCTTGAAATATCATCAAATGATGGTATCTTCGAGGGAAGAATTGAACTGAGAGTGCATGATCGTGATGAGCTCAACGATATTATCGACGTGCTAAAGCAAGTTCCAGATTTGCAAAGTGTAGCGAGAGCATATTGATTTCTTTGTTGCTTGGAGGTAAGCATATTCCTCCAAGCAATAAAGATAGACCACCGTGTCCGCCGCGTTCCTGCAGATATTCCGAAGAATAAGCAATGATTCCCATCGGCGTCAGCCATTCTTCATTCCTCATTCTTCGTTCTTCATTTAGCAAGAAGCCCCTGTGTCCGTCGCGTTATAGGTGGATATTAAAAAGAAAAGAAACAAAGACAAAACTAACTAACAATGAAAAAGCTAACAATTCTAATTATCTCAATCATGTCTGTAATAGGCATGAATGCGCAAGTAAGCGACAATCCCGACACATTAGTAGTAGCAAGAGACGGCACCGGACAGTTTCGTAATATCGATGAAGCCCTTGAAGTCTGTCGTGCTTTCATGGAGTACCACAAGGTAATCTACGTGAAAAAAGGAGTTTATAAAGAGAAACTCATTCTTCCATCATGGCTCACAAACGTGGAAATATGCGGTGAAGACCGTGACAACACCATCATAACATACGATGATCACGCCAATATCAAGAGCGACCAGATACATTCTAAAAGCCAGAAAATTGGCACATTCCGCACCTATACCCTACGTATTGACGGCTCAGACATCACAATAAAGAATATCACGATAGAGAATAATGCACCACGTCTCGGACAAGCAGTGGCGCTACATACCGAAGGTAACAGAATAAAGTTCCTCAATTGCCGTTTCCTTGGTAATCAGGACACTATCTATACCGGACGTGGAGAGACGAAACTGCTCTTTAAGGATTGCTATATTGAAGGCACTACGGACTTTATCTTCGGTCCTTCCACAGCGTGGTTTGAGAACTGTGACATCTTCTGCAAGGTCAATTCGTACATCACAGCAGCCTCTACACCGCAGAATGTGCAGTATGGATATATCTTTAATAACTGCCATATCACTCTTGCGCCGGAGGTTACAAAGATGTGTCTCGGACGTCCATGGCGCTCATACGCACATACCGTCTTTATGAATTGTGACCTTCCTAAGGGCATTGCTCCTGGAGGATGGAACGATTGGAAGAAAGATACAAACCTTGTGCGCTATGCTGAGTATAACAATAGAGGCGAAGGAGCCAACACAGACAAGCGCGTGGCATGGGCAAAACAGCTCACCAAGAAAGATGCAAAGCAACTTACGATAGTCAATGTCCTCGGAACATGGGCTGAATAAAATACTATTCCCTGCGTATTTCATAATGCGCAGGGATTATTTTTCATAATGCACAGGGAGCGTTTTTCATAATGTATAGGGATTTTTTTAGTGGTATAGTGTCCGGATATTATGCGTTTTTTTTACCGTAATATTTTGGTTGTTAGGGAAATGTTTAGTAATTTTGCATTTTGAATGTGATGCACTTTTCATCCATTTCATTCGACACAAACGAAACATTATAATAATGGTGATAGTTAATAGGTATCATCTAAAGGTAAAAAGATATGTATAAAGCATTATTAAAAGCCAGCCAATGGTTGGGCACTTACACAAGTTATTTCATCATAGCCATTGCTGTGATAACATTTTTCGCTCCAGATTTGTTTGCTTGGGTGAAGGGAAACGTTCAGTCTTGCATCTTGGGATTTATCATGCTTACTATGGGGCTGACCCTTACAATGCAGGATATGCGCATTCTCGCGTCACGTCCTCTTGATATTCTCATCGGCACCTGTGCACAATTCTCGCTAATGCCACTGATAGCATGGATGCTTACAGTAGGCGTAGGCTATTTCGGAATAGAGGTACCTAAGCCAATTATTGTGGGAATAATCCTTGTAGGATGCTGTCCTGGCGGTGTGAGCAGTAACATAATGTCCTACCTGTGTAAGGGAGATGTAGCCTTCTCTGTAGGTATGACCACTGCAAGTACGCTCCTTGCGCCGATCGTCACCCCGCTCCTTGTCCTCTTCCTTGCAGGAGAAAAGGTAGAGGTCGATGCGTGGGGGATGTTCTGTAATATTATGATAGTTACCTTATTGCCTGTCACTGTCGGCTTTTTCTCTAATCTTTTCTGGGGAAAGAACGAATCCTTCAAAAAGGCACAGAGCGTAATGCCGGCTTTTAGTGTCCTCGGACTTGCTTGCATCGTGGGTGGAGTAGTGGCTGCAGTACATGACAAACTGCTCATGCAAGGCGTGACATTCTTCTTCCTTGTATTTGTAGTAGTACTGTGTCATAACACGTTAGGTTATTTCTTCGGATATACAGTAGGTAGGATTTTCCACTTCTCTAAGGCTAAGAATCGCACTGTTTCCATAGAGGTCGGAATGCAGAATGCAGGACTTGCCACAGTGCTTTCATCTACATTCTTTGCCGCTTCATGTCCTTTAGCGGTGATACCATGCGCTGTAAGCTGTGCTTGGCACTCAATATCAGGAACTATTCTCGCCTCTTGGTTTGCTGCAAGAGACAGAAGATAAATGGAATAACAAAATGCACATTCCGTAATGGGATGTGCATTTTTTGTTCATTTTTTTGGAGTTACCGATATTTTTGACTACCTTTGCATCGCTTTATGTGCGCACACGCAAATGTATATGCGTGAGCGTCAATTACTAATGCATATTCAATAACATAATAACTAAACAAAACAATTAAATGAGTTTGAAAATTGTCGTACTTGCAAAGCAGGTGCCTGACACTCACAATGTAGGTCCTGATGCAATGACCCCAGAGGGTACAATCAATCGTGCCGCTCTTCCAGCCATCTTCAACCCAGATGACTTGAATGCTCTTGAGCAGGCACTGCGCCTCAAGGAGCAATTCCCAGGTTCTGTTATCTCTGTAGTGACAATGGGTTTGCCTAAGTCTGCTGAGGTTATCCGTGAGGCTCTCTATCGTGGTGCCGATAAGGGATATGTCGTAACAGACCGCCCTCTCGGTGGCGCTGATACGCTCGCTACAAGTTATACACTCGCACAGGCTATCAAGAAAATAGGAGATTTCGACATTATCCTTGGCGGTCGCCAGGCTATTGACGGTGACACCGCACAGGTAGGTCCTCAGATTGCTGAGAAACTTGGACTGACACAGGTGACTTATGCAGAAGAAATCATCTCTATCGACGAGGCTGCCAAGAAGGTAGTAATCCGTCGTCATATCGATGGAGGCGTAGAGACTGTAGAGGCACCGCTCCCTCTCGTAGTGACAGTAAACGGCAGTGCAGCACCTTGTCGCCCACGTAATGCAAAGCTTGTGATGAAATACAAGAAAGCAACAGTTCCGGCAGAGCGTAACCCTGAAGAAGCTGAAGCATGGCAGACCCTTATCGAAAGAAAGCCTTTCCTCAATATCACACAGTGGGGTGCTGCTGATATCGACGCTGATTCAAAGCAGATTGGTAAGGCTGGATCACCAACAAATGTGAAGGCTGTCAAGAATATCGTATTCAAGGCAAAGGAAAGTCGCACAATGACTGGCTCTGATGAGGATATCAACAACCTTATCAAGGAACTTATTAACGAAAAGATTATTGGCTAATATTTAAGGTTATATTGGGCATAGGGATATAAAACGGCTTCTCATTGTTGCTCTTTTTCAGCAACATATCTAAGCTCTGAAGAACCTATAACCTAAAACCTTTAAACAGAAATATATGAACAACGTATTTGTATATTGCGAAATTGAGGGCACAAAGGTAAAGGATGTCGCTCTTGAACTCCTGACAAAGGGTCGCAAACTCGCCAATACTCTTGGCGTTCAATTGGAATGTATCATCGCTGGTTCTGGTCTCGACGGAGTAGAGAATCAGGTAATGAAATATGGTGTTGACAAGGTGCATGTGTTTGATGCTGAGGGATTGTTCCCTTATACCTCAAATCCTCATACTGCTCTCGTAGTCAATCTCTTCAAGGAAGAGAAGCCACAGATATGCCTTATGGGCGCTACTGTAATCGGACGTGACCTTGGTCCACGTGTATCTTCAGCGCTTTTCAGCGGACTTACAGCTGACTGTACCGAGTTGGAAATCGGTGATTTCGACATGAAGATGAAGAATGATGAGGGCGTACTCGAAAATCGTCATTTCGAACGTCAGCTCTATCAGATTCGTCCTGCATTCGGTGGCAACATTGTTGCTACAATCGTAAACCCACTTCATCGTCCTCAGATGGCTACAGTGCGTGAGGGTGTGATGAAGATGGAAGTGCTCGATGAGAACTATAAGGCAGAGGTTATCCGTCATGACGTGGCAAAATATGTTCCTGAGACAGAGTATGTCGTTAAGGTAATCGACCGTCATGTAGAGGAAGCAAAGCACAATCTCAAGGGCGCAAGCATCGTAGTGGCAGGTGGTTACGGCGTAGGTTCAAAGGAAGGTTTCGACCAGCTCTTTGAGTTTGCAAAGGAAATCCACGCTGAGGTGGGCGCAAGCCGTGCTGCAGTGGATGCCGGATGGATTGACAATGACCGCCAGATTGGTCAGACAGGTATCACAGTGCATCCAAAGGTGTATATCGCTTGCGGTATATCTGGTCAGATTCAGCATATCGCAGGTATGCAGGATGCAGGCATTATCATCTCTATCAATAGTGATCCGGAGGCTCCAATCAATGCTATTGCTGACTATGTCATCAACGGCACCGTAGAGGAAGTGCTTCCAAAACTCATTAAGTACTACAAGCAGAATAATAAATAATGGCAAACTTTTATACAGATAACCCTGAGATAAAGTTCTATCTCAGCCACCCGCTCCTCAAGCATATCGTAGAACTTAAGGAACGTAACTTTGCTGATGCAGACAAATATGACTATGCGCCGGACAACCTTGAGGACGCTTTCGATTCTTATGACCGCGTACTGGAACTTGCCGGTGACGTAATGGCTAACGTCGTAGCTCCTAATGCCGAGGATGTAGATGCAGAAGGTCCACATCTTGAGAACAATAGAATGATATATGCGTCAAAGACTTATGAAAATCTTGACGCTACTATAAAGGCTGGTCTCAATGGCGTTACAATGCCACGTCGTTACGGTGGTCTCAATTTCCCAATGGCTGTATATTCTGCTATCAATGAGATGGTGGCTACAGCAGACACTGGTTTTGAGAATATCTGGTCATTGCAGGATTGTATTGCCACTCTTTATGAGTTTGGTGATGAGGATCAGCGCCAGCGTTTCGTCCCTCGTGTATGTGCTGGTGAGACAATGTCAATGGACCTTACAGAGCCTGATGCTGGTTCCGACCTTCAGTCAGTGATGCTCAAAGCCACATACGATGAGAAGGAAGACTGCTGGCGTCTCAATGGATGTAAGCGCTTTATCACCAATGGTGACTCTGATATCCACCTCGTACTTGCACGTTCTGAGGAAGGAACACGTGACGGACGTGGTCTCTCTATGTTCATCTATGACAAGAATCAGGGTGGCGTAGATGTTCGTCGTCTTGAGAATAAGCTTGGTATTCATGGTTCACCTACTTGCGAACTTGTGTATAAGAACGCTAAGGCAGAGCTTTGTGGCTCACGCAAGATGGGGCTTATCAAGTACGTAATGGGACTGATGAACGGTGCTCGTCTTGGCATTGCAGGTCAGAGTACTGGCGTTTCTCAGATGGCTTATAATGAGGCTCTCGCATACGCTAAGGAGCGTAAGCAGTTCGGCAAGGCTATCATAGAGTTCCCAGCAGTATATGATATGCTTGCTATCATGAAGGCAAAGCTTGCTGCAGGTCGTTCAATGCTTTATGCTACAAGCCGTTATGTCGATGTATATAAGATTCTTGAGGACATCGAGCGCGATCGTAAACTTGAGGGAGGTAAGCTTACTCCAGAAGAGCGTGCAGAGTGTAAGACCTATTCTAAGCTCGCTGATGCTTTCACTCCATTGGCAAAGGGTATGACTTCAGAGTATGCTAACCAGAATACTTACGATGGTATTCAGGTGCATGGTGGTTCTGGCTTCATGCTCGAATACGCTTGTCAGCGTCTCTATCGTGATGCACGTATCCTCTCTATCTATGAGGGAACCACGCAGTTGCAGACTGTTGCCGCAGGTCGTTACATCACAAATGGCTTCTATGGCAGCGTAATAGCAGATATGCTCCAGTATGGTCAGGCTCCTGCAAGCGTTGGTTCTGAGGACTGGTGTGCACCAGAATTTGTGGCTCTCAAGGAGAAATGCGCTGCAATGGCAGAGAAATACAATGAGGCTGTGGCATACGTACATGACCAGAAGTGTGATGAATTCAAGGATTTCGTCATCCGTCATCTTTACGAAATGGCTGCAGACATCATTATGTCTCTCCTCCTTATCGGTGATGCAAGCAAGGCACCAGAGCTTTTCGCTCAGTCAGCTCGCGTCTATAACCGCTATGTCGCTTCTGAGATAGAGCGTCATTACAACTTTATCATGGGTGCAACCCCTGAGGATCTTGCTGATTATCGCAAGTAAAAACAACATAAGGTCCCTGTCTCCTGCCTTTTCTCTTTCCAGAATAATAGTGGGGGATAGGGGCTTTCTTATACATATACTACAATGAGAATACTGACTACACTAACACTTTCCTTTGCCCTTACAGCCCTTACAGCCAATGCTCAGAATAAGAATGAGCAGGGAGATATATGGCTTGACATCAATGGAGTAAGGGATTTGACTGCCGATTCCATAGATATAGCAAATCAGGCACGCCCTATTTCCGGTTCTTCCAGAAAGGGTGATAATCCCGTAATCTTCCTTGTAGGCAATTCCACCATGCGTACTGGTACGAGAGGTAACGGTGACAATGGTCAATGGGGATGGGGATATTATGAGCATGAATATTATGATGCTTCCAAAGTGACGGTGGAAAACCATGCTCTTGGAGGCACAAGTCCACGTACTTTCTACAAGTCGCCAGACCTTTGGCAGCGTACTATCGCAAACTTGAGAAAGGGAGACTACGTCTTTCTCGAACTTGGACATAATGATAACGGTCCTATCGACTCCATAAGGGCGCGTTCTTCTTATCGTCCTTTGGGAAAACTCAGTCTTGCAGAGGATTCCATTATTATATATAATAAGGTGAAACATTGTCAGGACACGGTATATACCTTTGGTGGATATACTCGCCGTTTCATCAATGAAGTGCGTGCAAAAGGGGCTATTCCTGTGCTTTTTACCCTGACACCGCGCAATGATTATGAGATAGATGGCAAGACAATACAGCGTAAACTCAAGGATTTCACACCGGCAATCTTTGCCATTGGCAAGGAGATGAACGTGCCTGTGGTGGACCTCAATGATATTTCTGCCAAGAAACTGGAAACCTATGGCAGATGGAAGACCAACTATCACTTCTATCTGGACAAGATTCATTCCAGCGCTTTTGGTGCAAGGATGAATGCAGAGTCTGCTGCTGAGGGCATTCTCAATCTCGATCTTACTGACAATCCAAATCTCAACACCAAGGATAGCCTGTTTCAGGAGGAGAGGGAAGCACTGCTCCGACTGAAGTCTTACCTCGTGATGGACAAGGTGTGTCCTAATTATGAAGAGAAACTTCTCGCTTGGGAACCAAATAATTACGATGCAAAAGGCATTGTAATACCAAAGAAAAAGACCGCAGAAGAGAAGAAGCAGAAGGTGCGTATCTTCTTATGTGGAGACTCTACAGGCAAGAATGAGGACAAGAAACCTGACGGAATGTGGGGCTGGGGCTCACAGGCTTACACCGTCTTTGACGAGTCAAAATGTACGTTTATCAACTGTGCAAAGGCAGGTCGCTCCACTCGTACTTTCCTTTTGGAAAATCGTTGGGAGGAAGTCTATCGCACATTGCGTCCTGGCGACTATGTTCTCCTTCAGTTTGGACACAATGATATTGGTGGTATCGACAAGGATAAGGAGCGTGGAGTCATAGCTTGCGCAAAGGATACATCTCATGTCTATCATCTCAAGAGCAACGGAAAGAACCTCGTGGTCTATTCCTACGGTTGGTATCTCCACAAGATGATACAGGATTGCAAGGAAAAAGGCGCTATTCCGGTAGTGCTTTCATTCACTCCGCGCAATGAGTGGCACAAGGGAAAAGGCAAGGTAGTGGGCGATTTCTACCGCGTAAAAGAGAAGAAGAACAAGCAGTACATCGAGCGTCGCAATGACAATTACATCACTCAGTGGTGCAAACAAGTGGCTGATGAGAATAGTGCAGCTTTCGTCGATGTGCATAATATCACTGCAGATTTCCTTGACAAGCATTGCGGAAACAAGGAGAAAGCATCAGCTTACTATAATCATGACCACACTCATACCAGCCTTCTTGGAGCAAGAAACAATGCTAAGAGTCTGGCTAAGGGACTGAAAAAAATCAATAGTCCGCTGGTAAAGTACCTGAAGAAATAACGAAAAACGCTTTCGTACGAATACATTATAACAAAGGCTTGCTTGAATAATCGCCAGCACATCGTGCTGTAAAGGTGATTATATCAAGCAAGCCTTTTTTGTTTATGCTATCTTATTGTTATGCAATATGATACTATATGAATCCTATTTGATAACTATTAGAGTCTGATTTGGTAGGAGTAAGAGACTTATTTCTTAGTAATATGGAAGAAGCGCGTAAACATAGCAGGCAGACTTCTGTCTTTATTGTCGATATGCGCTTCCAAAACCTTTGCAGTCTTGGTGACAGGAATAAGGTCGTAATCGGCTATTGATGCAGGGATAAGGCAGGAATGCCCTTCATGCAGCACTATGTCGCGGTTGTCATAATCTATACCTTCGCCATCGCGTAGGCGGATGCGGCATGTTCCCTTCATACACATTGAGATGATAAAGGAGTCGTATTTGATGAGATTGCGATGGAAAGGCTGGGTGATGTCCATCACTCTGACATCGAAATAAGGAGTGTCAATGACCGAAACGGCGCGTTCCTGAATTTCTGGATAGTGAGTGCGATAATCCTTTTCTACATGGAAATCAATGGCTTGCGCAGCCAGTTCGGTGTGCAGTTGGCGTGGTTTTCCATCCAGTCCAGGGCGGTTATAGTCGAAGATACGATAGGTGACATCGCTCGATTGCTGCACTTCTGCCAGGAGGATGCCACCACAAATGGCATGAACTCTGCCAGCAGGGATGTAGAACACATCGCCGGTATGCACCTCATGTCGTGCCAGAACGTCGCAGATGCTGCCATCTTCCACTCTCTTGCGGTATTCGTAAGGTGTAATAGAATCCTTGAAACCGGCATAGAGGTAAGCTCCAGGCTTTGCATCAATGACGTACCACATCTCCGTCTTTCCGAATTTTCCATGCTCTCTCATTGCCATTTCATCGCCAGGGTGTACCTGAATGCTCAGATCTTTCTCAGCATCAATGAATTTTACGAGTAGTGGAAGCTTGTTGCCATATCGCTGTGCCACGCTTTCTCCCAATATTTCATCAGGATATTGCGCTATTACTTCAATGAGAGAATGCCCTTCCCATTGTCCATTGGCTATGATACTTGGGCTTGATTCCACAGCACTCACTTCCCAACTCTCGCCTATTGGCTCATCAGTAGTTGGAATACCTTTGTATGGTTGCAGTCGTTTTCCGCCCCATACTATCTTGTGCATGTTTGGTTTGAAGAGGAGTGGGTACATTGTTTATATTATTAAGGGTAATGAAAATGAAGAAACAGAAGATAGGTCCTGCGATACAGAGTCTGACAGGATAGTCAGAAAGGACACTAAGTAGGTAATCAAATGGTATTTGATTACCCACTTGTCCTCAGTTTCTTATGGTTGAAGCAGGAGTATATTTGAGTATATGCCCTACATGAAACTTACTTATAAGTTTGCTTTCACCTTCTCGATAAGCTCCTGATACTCAGCATCAGAGAGATATACCTTGCCAGGATTCATCTGGAAGGTGCCTCCATAGTCAGGTCCATCTACGTATTTAGGAGCGAGATGGAAGTGGAGGTGTGAGAGTTTGTCGCTATAAGCGCCGTAATTGATTTTCTCTGGGTTGAATGCCTTCTGCATAGCTCGTGTAGTTTGAGCCACGTCAGCCATGAAGGCGTTACGCTCTTCATCTGTAAGCTCGTTGAGGTCATTGACGTGCTTGTCATAACTTACGAGGCAACGTCCGCGGTATGTTTGCTCCTTGAAGAGGAAAACGCGTGATACGCGGAGGTGTGCTATCTCAATCATAAGATCGTGAAGCGTCTGATTGTTAGTGCAATAGAGGCACTCTTTTGGGTCACTGTACATAGTAGTTTGTTTTTGTTTGTAGTTGATATATGTTTTGGGCCGAAGCCTTTTCCATGCAAAGGTATAAAAAATAAATGGAGATACCTACTTTTTAGCAGAATAAAATCTGCATTATGATTTTCTAACAGACTACAAATCATAAATAATATGTTTTTGTTGTTTAGTGTTTTTGTTGTTTAGTGGACTGTCTGGAAGACAGTACCGAGCAAAGCGAGAGTAACCCGGGACGAAGTCTCGGGGTATGATAAAAGCACAGATGGGTGGCTGTCTGGAAGACAGTACCTTGTCCTACGTGTTTTTTGTAGTATAGTACAAACCAACCAACTACCAATAACCAACTACCAATAACCAATAACCAACTACCAACTAACCGACAAAGAATCTAACTCTGCATCAATCTGATATTGAGCTTGGCAAAGCCATCCTTCAAGTCGTTGCTCAATGTCCTGACAGGGAAACCGAGAGTGCGCTTGTCCTTATCTTTGACAAAGTCGAAGATGGAGGTATGCTCTTCTGGAATGATGTCCACCTGAATGATGCGGCGAGCCAAACCTTCATTATAAAAACGGTCACCATAGTCGGCAAGTTTCGTCTCCTCAATACCTTCCAGTGTGTCAATGCGAAGCATGGTGCGTCCCTTTGCTCCCTTGTCCTCTTCGGTGATTGTCATCATCGCATCCTTCGCATGGGCGATAGAGGCGAAGATAAGCTTTGCCTCATTATAACGAGAGTATGTGGTTCGGTCATCAAACTTCAATATCTCGCCCATAGGCACCTTTGCCACATATCCATTGTCATAGACCATTACGAGATAGCCATCAGCATCCTCATCATATACAGCGAGCATCAGAAGAGAGAGATCCCAGTTGTAATCCGTCGTCTTGCGGAATTTGCCATTGTCCAGAAACTGCAGATAAGCTATTGTAGGCCTGAAATCCTCATCATATTCCTCACATACATTGAATCGTATCTGGCTTGTAGGAATGGACTCTAACTGTGGCTCCACAACGACAGGCTCCTTAGACTTCTCCTTCTGCACTGGCTTTTCCTCCGGCGTTTCAGGCTGGCTTCCCTCTGTCGGCGCTGTGGTAGGGATGATGCGTTCAGAGTTTTTATATTGCGTAAACTCTGTCTTGTCGAGCATTCTCTTGGTGCTTCCTATGCGCACATACCATGCACCATTATAGTGGATTCCATCCTTATAAGGTGTCACTTTCACTATGCAGACAGGCTTCTCATTATCAGGATCAAAGCGCACATCCACATGTGTAGCGACCACTTTGCCAAAGGCACCTACCACGGCATCAGTGATGGTGCGGGCATACTTGTCTTTATCGCCATTAAACTCAAAGTAGGCAAGGTCTGATTGCAGTCCTACGCCCATGCCGGAATCATTTACTCCGATATAGAGAGTGCCGCCATCCGTATTGAGGAAAGAGTCGATGACAGACAGGATTACCTTCATCTGTTCCTGCATATTCGGGATATCTACTGTCTTGTCTGCAAGATATACGATGCTGGTCTTGTACTCCGTCGTCTTATCCTCAATACCTGTGCCATAGAGTTTCAGTCCCGACTCATAGCCTTTGAGACGCAGAGTCTGCTTGATACGATTGTGTACGTCAGTAGCCTGACTGGTCATATTGGTGGAAGTCATCAGATTATAGGAGAGCACGAGGGAAGCCAATTCCCTGATTGCTTCATCGCTATCCTTAGAAGCCTCCCATAGGTCAGCATTGTGGTCCACTTTGCCTATGTAACTGACAATCTGCAGTTGGCGGAATCTGCTCTGCAGCACCACATTACTGCTGAACAGGTCAGCATTCATGCTCTCCAGTTGGGCAAGGCTTTCCTCATTCACTTTATCGTTAATGGCAAAGTCGTGGAGCATGAGTATGATATCCATTCTGCCTTTGTAGTAAGTAGCCTGTTCCTCCCATCCTATCAGCAGTGAGAGCATACGGGCAAAACCAAGATAATTGTATGCCTTAATATAGTCATTATCATTATTGTCCAGCGTAGCGATGCGGTCGATGATGTAAATCAGTTGGCGAATATATGATATATCGAGAATGCGGTCAGTCTCCACGTCCTCTTCCGTTTCGACAGTGGCAGAATCTACTTCATCTATTGCCATTGCATTCATCAGGAAATGGAAAGACTCATTCATATTGAAATTCTGATTGACCAGATACTTTGCCTTCGCCTCAATATGGAAATTCTTCTTTGAAGGTCCTATCAGACTTGCAGTCACGAGGTCGCCTTTCTTCAGTCCGGAGATGTCTTCCAGTCCCTTTATTTCCACGCTTATGCCCTCCTTGGTCACTCCTGGGAGATAACCGTAGTTTCTATCCTGATTGGAAGATACAAAGCATATTATTTCTTCTTCATCGTAATAGAAGTTTCGAGCTTCCTCTGTGATATATTCATTCATAGAGAAATGATATTCTCCGTCCTCCACATCGATGATTACGGCTTCAAATATCAGTCGGTTTCCATTGTCGGAGATGAAATGTCTCACCGATGGAGACGTGAGATTATAGAGCACTATATCATTCAAATATATGAAGCCTTCGCCTCCAGTGGTGTCCTCGATGTTGCAATAGAATTTGTAAGGATTATTGGCATCCTGCCTGACGATGGAAATCCTCACCACATCATGCACCTTATGTACGCTCTTGGTCTCTATGCTTTGTATTTTCGACTTGCCCGACTCGAAGAGATCATGCTCGATGCTTGTCCACAATGCTTTGTAAGGCGCTATTCCTTTCTTTATAACAGAGGAATCAGATAAAGGCTTGGAGTCAAGCATCACCTGAAGATTATTCCATAATGAGAGATTCTTTGGAATGGCAGCTTTGAGATTGCTTGCCATCGAACTGAGCACAATGCCTTTGTCGGACACAGTGAGTCGCACATTATTGTGGGTAAACGTGCTGACGGTGTCTATCTTTTCTTTTAGTTTTGAGGCTTGGTTTGACACATAGAATGGAAATGTATCACTACCTACGAACTTTAGACTATAAGGTGGCAGTTCGATTTTCGAACTAAGAAGATTATAAAGAGCCAAATTGACAATCTCGATAGGATTTGCCATATTGGCATACGACACAAGATTACAGAGGCGCGAAGCATTGATACGATAGTCCACGATGTCCGTATCTCCTGCTTTATCATCGTGTAAAAGGTGCTGAATGGACAATGCCTGGATGGTGTTATAGATTATCAGGGCATTATCCTTCGTATTGTCTATTTGCTTCTCATTACCAGTGACATATTGTTCGAGCACCTGAAGCAGGGCTGATCGGAAAGGCTCTTTCTTCCATTGCAGGATGTCGCGTTCCTTGATGATGGAGAACATACGCTCGATATTGCCGTGCATCAATGCCGGTTCGAGGACGAAGAGGCTGGAAAGGATATTGAATGCCTTGCGCGGATGATAGATATATCCAGACGTGGTCAGTTTCCTCAAGAGGTCATCTATGAATTTCTGTGCATCGCCTTCAAACTCTTGCGACGTGGCTTGTAGAAGGTCTTTTGCCACAATATAGTAACCTATAAGCTCAATGATGATGGTAAACCTCTCCTGATACACATCTCGCTCAGACGGACTTGAACTGTCGAGGAGTTTTGACATTTCCAGTATATTCTTGCAGTCTGCCTTAATCGAATTGAGGTCTTGCTGCATTTCGATTAGAGTATGAATCCATTGATGGCAATGACGGTCGAAGGAAAGGTCATTGTCGTCAGTCAATACTAATTTGACAAAGTCGCGAGTGGACCACGTGATGCCCATCTCTGTCATTATCTTGGTCAATATTTCGTCATTAACCATATTGTCTTTACGATCAATGTTGCCATAATTCAATAGTTCGATTTTGGGGTGATCACTTGTATTTGAAATTACTTTACATTCAAGCATTTGCCCCTTTTCAAGTCTAAGGTTTTTAGTATTTTGAAGGTAAGTCACAGTATAGTCGTCTTGCAATTCGCAATAACTGCCAAATACGCTTTTTACCCTAAAAGTATAACTTTCTCCGACAATGTATTCTTTTTTCTGATTCATAATGAAATATTTTTATTTTGAAATAAATGATTATTTTTTTTCCTACTATCACCTACCTAAAAGAATCGCCAACCCAATCCCAACATCAGATTGTTTGGTGTCTTAAAGTCCACCAGGCTATAGCCGATATGAAGCATAGCCCTTTGGCTGATATGGACTTTCAGAGCCAGCACCTCATACACGCCTCTGAAATTATTACGATTGCCTAACACATAGGTACCGACACCGAAATTGATGCTGAAATAAGGCATAGCGAACTCGCTGCGTGCCGACAGTCCCAAAGCGACCTGGCGACCAAACGTATGATTGACTTCATCGCTATCATCATTCTCCCTGCTGGCAGATTTATCATAGACGCCATCCATCGAAGCACCCATGCTGAGCCAAGGATTCAGTCGATACATCGGATTGAGATTAAATCCCATCACGCGATATCGTCCAGGCAACAGATAATATTCATCTCCCTGATGACCAACGCCTTGCTTCCAAGCACCATAGAGTATTACATCAGTGTAGAGTCCACGGCATGAAGGCGCTTTTTCTTTCACTGCTGGCGTGGTAGAAGGCTGCTGGCGATTGATGTAATAAGCCATTCCCAATCGGATTCCGCCTGTGTTGAGTCCCAAGTTGGGATAAGTGGTGTTGCCATTAGAGAAATGACTCAGCGAGATGCCCGCATTCAAGTCTATATGCCGTGAAAGCATCCATCGCAAATACATATCCACATCTATATAAGCCGTCACCTTAGAGCCAATCACCTTATTCTCTGGATTTGTCTCTTCATCGTAAGCATTCCATCCGAAAGCCATACCTAAGTTCCATTCATAATTGAGCGAAACCCTGCGCGAGAGATTGATTATTGGTGCCCCCTGAAACAGATAGACAGATATAGGATTAGAGAGCCAGCGATTAAACTCATGTCTTGCCAATCCCACGCCTTGATAAGCGCCTTGATGGATAGAACCTGGGCGCACCTCATCTTGATTCATGAAAGCGTACTTTAGAGTAAATGTCATATCATGATTCATTACGCGCTCTTCTTCATTGCCTCCACGCAGGAAGTCGTTGGTATGAAATATTTTTGCTGGCACGGCATCGACAGCAATACGATGAACTGCCTTTATACTGTCCTGCTGTGAATAACTTGGTAAAGTCCAGGCTATTACTATGGATGCTACCAATAGACGTAAATACATACTTAGCTTAAAATTTCATTGAAATAAAAATTCCAGACAAAAGTAAATAAAAAAAATTGCTTATCCACAGATTTCAGATTATTTAACTCACACATTATAAGATTTGGATAAGTGGTTTGGGTTGCGGAACGAGTCCCTCTTATTCCACAAAAACGACAAGTTACGCCTTCCCATGTTACAAACGTGTTACATTTTCACCTTTCGAGTTAAATTCAATTAACATAGCCAGCAAAACTTTCGCCAATTCGGATATTATACCTAATTTTACGCCGAAATTTCCGTTAGACAAACAAACAAGTTGGTAATCGGAATTATTTTGATTACCTACTTATAATATTAAAAAGTAGAAAAGCAAGTAAAAAAAAAGAAATGGAACATTTATTTACAGAATCGATGTTTTTGATTGGCTTTGTGATATTCATCGCCGCCATCCTCGTATTAGATATGCTGGTAATCGACAGGAAAGCACACGTGGTCTCCATCAAGGAAGCTGGCTCATGGACGGCAGTTTGGATTATCCTTGCGCTCGCCTTCGCAGTGTTCATCTACTTTCATGGCGACATGGTACACGGTATCGAGAATTTCGAAGACTTGAAATTGACAGCTTCGCGCTATGCTTCCCATCTCACCCTGGACCCTAACGACTATGAGGGAAGTCTGCAGCAATATCGCCACTACATGACCATCTCTTACATCTCTGGTTACCTGATTGAGAAGACGTTATCGGTGGATAATCTCTTCGTGATGATGATGATATTCACCTCGTTCGGAGTGGACAAGAAGGATTACCAGCATGTGCTAAACTGGGGAATCCTTGGAGCCATCGTGCTTCGCTTCGTTTTCATCTTTGCTGGAGCCGCTCTCATCAGCCGATTCGCTTGGATATTGCTCGTATTCGGAGGCTTTCTGGTCTATAGTGGTGCCAAAATGTTCCTGAACAGGAATAAAACTGAAGAAATCAATGCCCTAGAACATCCCGTAGTGAAATTTATGCAAAGGCGTCTGCATCTTGGACCGCTGGTGATGACTGTGGTGTTCATCGAGTTCTGCGACTTGATTTTCGCTTTCGATAGCATCCCTGCCGTATTCTCTGTTTCGCTCGATCCATTCGTGGTCTTCTTCTCTAATATCTTCGCCATTCTGGGCTTGCGTGCTCTCTTCTTCCTTTTGGCAGCAATAGCCGACAAGTTCCGCTATCTCAAGGTGGGTGTAAGCGTGTTGCTGGTATTTATCGGCGTGAAGATGCTCATCCATGATTTCTTCGAAATAGATGCTGTCAGTTCGCTGATATTCATTATTCTCGTGTTGCTCGTCAGCATAGGTGCTTCGGTAATGATACCGAATAAGCAGGAAGCGTAGAGATTTTTTCCTTAACAAAAAGTTCTGCTTGCAAAATGGAATTTGCAAGCAGAACTTTTTTTGTTTTTGGACCAACGGTAGAAGCCGTCGGCACTATAGAGGCGTGGTGGACTCCACCGATTCCTTACTTCTTTCTGGTCAGCACGTAGAGCTTAGCCATCTCTCCTTCAGGCTCATTGCCTACAGAGTCTGTCATCACGATTCTGTCGGCATCCTTCACCTTAATATATGTGCGGTCGCCACTCGAAGGACGCACCAGCACGAGGATATTGCCATCCTTTATCTCGAATATGCCACTTGCCTCATCGTGTCCATCCTTACGGTCGATGAAATCCTGCTGCATCTGATATGTGCTGTCTGCATTGATAGTGATGACAGTCTTCAGTCCTGGGCAGTCGGCAGCTGGCAAAGTTCCCTCGTAGGAACCAGCTACAGCAGAAATATCCAGCGTTGCTGCAGTCGTATCTGCCACGCTGATGCTATCTTCACTTGCTTCATTCTGTGCAGTCTTCTTGTCTCCGCAAGATACCATAAGTGCTACGGCTGAGACTGCTAAAATCATAAATCTCTTTTTCATAATTCTTGTTTTTTACTTAAGTAAGTTATCATATTTCAAGACGTTACCGTCAAGGTCTCTGACATTTACCGTCATATCTTCTTCTATCGTAGCAAATGTAGGAACGTTTCCTCCCTTAGGGAAAGTGATGCTGCCTGTGTTGCATACGAGTATTCCGTCTGCATTCCTCTCCAATTTCCAAAGGTGCGTATGCCCATAGAAGAGAGCATCAATACCTAAAGGAGTCCGCTTCTCCTCATTATATTTATGTCCATGGGTAAGAAATATGCGTTTTCCCTCTGCCACGAGGATATTATAACCGCTCATACAAGGAAACTTGAGCAACATCTGGTCAACCTCCGAATCACAGTTGCCACGCACTGCCACTACCCTATCAGCCAAAGCATTGAGACTATCAGCCACGCCCATTGCGTCAATCCCTTCAGGCAAGCCGTTTCTCGGACCATAGTTGGCGATGTCTCCCAGGATGACCATCATGTCGTAACCATTTGCATGGAAGAAATGTATCACTTTCTCCAGCCTTGGCAGCGAGCCATGTATATCTGAAACTATCAGGTATTTCATCTGTCACAACGGAATATTAGTTTTCTTAAGTAGGTGCCCTTGTTGGCACCAGTCACAAATACAGTCTTGTTCATTGCTTTTTTCTTTCAAGCTATTAAGTGGTTGCAAAATTAGGCATTATTCATGATATTACCAAGTTTTTCCAAAAATAATTATAGATTATAGCAAATACGTAGGTAAGTAGGTGATCAGAATTATTTTTATAATAGCTATGCTCTATTGTGATGCAGCTACGTTCTGTAGAAGAAGGAATGATGCGGGCATCATGACTGATGAGACAGGACGTAGATGCGCACAAGAGAGTATAGATATTATAATAATGAAAAACATATATTGTCATCTATTCATTATCAAAATAATTTTGATTACCTACTTATGATAATTATCTATTCATTATCAAAATAATTTTAATTACCTACTTATAATCGTTTCGTTTTACCTTACAATTCCTTTGGACAAAGAAAGGAGGAGATATAGATGATACCGGCTATCATCAAGGCGGTGCCTAACCCCACATAGAAGGAAGCTATGAAAGATAATGGGATGACTGGACACTGCCTGAGAAATATGCCAAATGTAATCATAATTGCCATGATGACGTATGACTTTACTGGCATAATATCCCACACCTTACGCTTCTCTGGCGGTATCTGACGAATGCGGTGCACATTACGGAAGAGCATCTTGACAAACATAATCGAAAACAGCAACATAGTGACTATGCTGCCCATGACCATCAATACTGTGGTGGAATAGAGGCTTTGCCATGACACCACGCCGATTCGGCAGACATTGAAGCCTGCTATAAGCCAGATGATTCCTGCTATGAATGCGAGTGATTTTGTTTTCATTTTATGTTTGATTTTATTCTCCTTATTTCCTTTATCTTCCAAAAGTTGAGCAGTACCTTAGTATTTAATCTAAGATAGTGAATTAGTAACTTGCCGAACACCAACAACCCACAACCAACAACCAATCAAAACTTCCGCGTCCTCATATGGCAATAAGGCTCACCGCCAGTTTTCTCATAGTAATTCTGATGGTAGGCTTCGCCAATATAGAATGGTTCCTCTGGCAGAAGCAAAGTGTTGACCTCATCTCCCTTGTCACGGAGTATCTGTATCACGCGTTCTGCCGTTTCCTTCTGGTTTTCATCACGATAGAAGATACAACTGCGGTATTGCGAACCGATATCAGGTCCTACCCCATCCGTCTGCGCAGGGTCGTGAATCTCGAAGAAAAGTTTGCAGAGAGACTCGTATGACACCTCTTCTGGATTATACTCCACGATAATAGCCTCCACATGATGCGTCTTGTGATCACGCACGTCAGCATAAGTAGGGAATGCCTCTTCTCCACCAGTGTAACCTGCCAAAGTCTTCTGCACACCTTTTTGCTTCTGAAAATGATGCTGAGTTCCCCAGAAACAACCGCAGGCAAAGATGCCCACTTCGATATTCCTGTCGGATGGTGCATGATAGATATCCACCTTAGAGCATTCCTCTATGGCAGCCTTCACCATCTCCAGGGCTTTGCCATGCTTCTGCTGCAGGTCGGGATGCGCCTTTCCACGTTCAAAGTTGTGCTTTAGGTCATTGTATTTCACTTGCAGCGCGATAGGATTTCCTGACTCTATAATGCCTTGGATATAATCATAGTAATCACTCTCCTTCCCATGTGTAAGCAGTCGGATGGCATTCACCACTCCTTTCGGGATGCCTTCTTCTATCAGATTATCAAATGTGACGCTTGTATCTTCCACTACATCATGCAGGAAACCAGCCATTTTCTCTTCGTCTGTGTGTCCCATCAGTCCTACAGTCAATGGATGGAGGATGGCAGGATAGCCATCGCGGTCAAGTTGTCCTGCATGTGCTGCAGTGGCGATGCGGAGCGCAATATCAATTGTATTCATGCTATTATCTATTCTTTCGGCTATTTCTCATTTTGATGCAAAGGTACGAATTATATTCAGAAAAGCAAACATATCACGATAAAAAGCATAGAATATTATAATCATCACTCTCTCACCTCTACCTCCTTGACGAAAGGCTTGTCGAAGCCTTCGACATGGAATATTACTTTGGCTTTTCCTGTCTGCATGGTCGATTGCAGACGCACGAGTCCTTCACCGAAGTAAGTAGGCAGTTCGGTGGTGCGCCATGAGTCTTTCCTGCGCATATCGCCGGTCTCCACACCCAAGAGACGTACAGGACCTTCCACTTCCACTCGGAATTTCTTAGGTTGCATCTGCTGAATGCGACCTTCCTTATCCACGAGAGTAAGACGGATATGCGCCACTGTGCCACATTCCAACGGCATTTTTCGGCTTACTTTGCCACTGACATCGCCCTTTGGCAAAGCCACCCTTTCAGAGTAATCTGGCTTTACGGCAGAAAGAACCGTGCGGTCAGCATCCAGTCTGACATCAGCCACCGAACCATGATTGACAAGCGAATCCCTCATCACTTCCTTGCCTCCCTTGTATCCCACTGCCAGGACTTTACCGGCACGGGCAGGAAGCTGCACCTTGATACAGTTATCAGTGTAGTCTGCTGTCTTACGTGGCTTCAATGGCAACTGGGGATTGCTCCACATCGGGAAGAAGAACTGCACCGAGTCGCATGTGGTGTAACACCTTATTTCCACGCATCGGGAATCTTTATAGGGTAAATCCCAGGTATCTGCCATAGGTGGATATTGCCAATGGTCCGTGCCCATAGCCTGATCAAAGCAGTTGTCACGCACCATCAGTTTCAGATAGTCCTTATCAGGTTGCCATGCTGGATGATAATAAGCCGCTTGCGGACGTTCCTTCAAGGTCATATCAAAGGGACAAGAGCACCAACCCTTTGCTGGCCAAGGGGATGACTCTCCTAAATAATCCACGCCTGCCCAAACAAACGAACCGGCTATGAAATCATTCTCTTCTACGAAATGCCAAGGATTCTTTTCCACGAAATCACGCACCAAATCCTCACGCAAGCCTGAATAATAGACGAATGCTTCACTCACAAACATCTTACGATTCGGGAATCGCTTATGGTCGGCTATCATCCTTGGTTCCAGATAATTGTAGCCCACAAGGTCTACCACATCTGCTATCTTGTCTTCAAAGCCCTGTTGGCAGGCAAGCATAGTAGGACGAGTCGGGTCAAGGCGCTTCACTATGGCATTCAATTCCTTTGCTCTATTGACGCCTTCATCATCCTTATTCCATGCTTCATGCACCTCATTGCCTATGCTCCACACGATTACAGAAAGATGATTACGGTCCCTCAGCACCATGTCAGCAATGTCCTGATGGGCATTGTCGTCATAGAAAGGTGCATAATAGCCAGACTTCCACTTGTCGAATGCTTCATCGAGGACAAGCAGTCCGAGCGTGTCGCAGATGGTAAGAAACTCTGGCGAAGGCGGATTGTGAGAGCATCGGATGGCATTACAGCCTATCTCCTTCATCGCTTTCAGTCGGCGCTCCCACATTTCATCTGGCACAGCAACGCCCAAACTGCCGACATCCTGATGGAGACACATGCCCTTCAGCTTCATATTCTTGCCGTTAAGATAAAAACCTGTATTGGCTTCAAAGCGGATATCACGAAAGCCAAAGCTTGTCTCCACTTCGTCAACGAGTCTTCCTCTGCTATCCTTCACCTGGGTAAGGAGTGTATAGAGCGTCGGAGTATCACAGCTCCAAAGCTCTGGACTCTTCACCGAAAGAGCGGCAACCGACTGACAGCCTGCGCTGTTGGTTTTCACAGCAACGGCAGATGCCACTTTTTTTCCATATCTGTCAAAGATGAAGTGCGACACTCTACATCCAGTATCGCCTTCCACCTCAGTCTCCACCTTTACAGTTCCATCTATCTTTGACGTTATGAAAATGCCATGTTCCTTGACGTGGACAGCATTATTCAGCTGCAGCCAGACGTGGCGATAGATGCCCGAACCTGTGTACCAGCGGGATTGCTCCTCCCTATCCACATGCACTACGAGGCGATTTCCACCCACTTTATTTATATATGGAGTTATATTATATGAGAAACCTGTATATCCATACATGTGATGTCCCAAGCGATGACCGTTGAGCCACACCGTAGCACGATGATAGACTCCATCGAAATGGATGCTGAGCTGATTGCCCTGTGTCAGCATTTTTCGGTATTCGGCAGGGATAACGAAGTCCTTGGCATATACGCCTTGACCGCCTTGAAGGTATCCAGCAGACCCTCCCACCTTAGGATCAAATGGCAATTCGATGCTCCAATCATGCGGAATGGTGACTTTACGGAAGTCTTTGTCAGCGTATATCTGGGCAGAATGCGAAGTCGTTATCTCGCTTGCAGTCACCTGAGCCTGTTCTGGTTCGGTATCATCTGTGACCTTTGTCTTTTTCGCAACCGATGAAGAGGCTGAAATATTAGGGTTTTCGATGCCGAGTGTGTTGAGCACTTTCGTTGCTTCTGCATGGTTGGCACATAGTCTGAAGGTCCATCCTTGGTCGAAGGTACACTGTATTCGTTTTTTGTTAGTTGCGTTTATTCCCAGACATAGACTTGCCATTAGGAATGATAGGATTACGATTCTTTTTGTCATTGGTGATATAGTGGTTAGTTTTTAGATGCAAAGGTAATAATTTCTCACCGTAATTGCTTTCTATCTTGTACTATTTACTTTCTCTCATGTACCATCTGATGATAATAAGAGCATTATAACGCGGTCTGTGATAGACTGTATCTATAAATATATAGACTATATGATTTGTTTGCCTATGAGAAAAACCGTACCTTTGCACACAGAAAACAAATAGAAACAGAAGAATATGACACCAAAGAAATTCTATCGACACTTCCCTACCAAAGGACTTAACCTATACTGGATTATCATAGCTTATCTCATAATCGCTGCCTTCTACCCTATCGTGGGGTGGCTGGCACTCATCTGCATGCTGGCTCCTGTGGCTTTCAGCGTGAAGCGTGGACGATGGTGGTGTGGCAATGCTTGCCCGCGTGGTAATTTCTTCGACCGCGTACTGAGCCGTTATTCTCCACATAAGCCAATACCTGCCTTTGTGCGTTCTCGCGGTTGGAGGATATTCATGGTGGCATTTATCTTCACGATGTTTGGAGTGCAGATGTATTTCTCATGGGGTGATTGGGGCGCAATGGGTGCTGTGTTCTGGCGCATAATCCTCATCACCTCTATCGTGGCTGTGGTGCTTGCCTTTATTTATGCACCTCGCACATGGTGCTCTTTCTGTCCGATGGGTACGCTTTCTGCCTGGGTTGCTCCTAAGAGCGGACACTTTCCTGATGGTTACCGTGGCATTAAGGTCGGTGATAATTGCACTAAGAAATGCAAGATGTGCGCCCGCGTCTGCCCTATGCAGCTCAACGCCTACGAGGCTCGTGGCAATGGAGAGGGCTTCAACCATCCTGACTGCATCAAATGCGGTAAATGCACTTTGGCTTGCCCTATGAGGGCTTGCTCATTAAAATAAATTTAGGTGCTGGAGCCACACGAAGGTACTGAGAGTGAGGCTCCAACAACCGATAACATTTTTAATGCAAACTAACATACCTACCAAGCGTATCAGTTACAGTTTTGATCATACGCTCGCGAATATAATCCTCCTTGACGTACAAGGAGACACGCCTCTGGGAAAGGTAATCGCCCTCTATCTTGCGTACGTTCTCACGCTGTTTGGGAGTAAGAAAGGGCAAATGCATCTCTGGAATGATGGTAAAGCCACCATTCTCATCTACTATTCTGACAAGGGTATCTATGCTTCCTGCCTCATAAATACGCTTGCCTTTGGTGCGTGCTTTGCAAAATGAAAATGCACTCTCACGAAGACATTGCGCCTCTTTCATTATCCACATATTCTCATGCTCCAGGTTTTGTGGCTTGAAAACTGGCAGTTTGCGCCAACAACTTTCTGCTAAATAAACATAGAAACGCTCACTATAAAGTGGTATCTCGCACACTCCCTGCCGCATATTGCCAGAAATAGCTATGCCTGCATCCACATCTCCATTCAGTAATGCTTCCAGCATATTGTCGGCTTTCATCTCTTTTACGGTCAAATCAACTTCTGGATACGACTCTCGATAATACTTGATAAACTTCGGCAGAATGTAAGGAGCAATGGTAGGTCCTACTGACAGACAGAAATTTCCACCTATTTCACCCTTATCTTCACTCACTATCTCATGGATGCGGTCTGCCTCCATCAGCACTTTCTGCGCCTGAAGGATAATTTTCTTTCCGGCAACGGTCGGTTTCACCACCTTATTTGTACGCTCAAAGATTCGAACATCAAGTTCTTCTTCCAGTTTTGCGAGCATTGCACTGAGCGTAGGTTGGGAGATTTTACACGCATCAGCCGCCTTCGCAAAGCTGCGAAGACGGTCGATTGCTACGATGTATTTGAGTTGCTGTATATTCATTACTGATATTTTGCAATAAGATTCTTCAAGTCCTGCATTCTCATAGCGCCGCTCTGACGCCATAATTGCTTGCCTTCCTTGAAGAGCATGAGCGTTGGAACTGACTGAATACGATAAGCTTCAGAGAGCGCTTGATTCTTATCCACATCTATTTTGAGGATACGAATGCCATCGCCAAGGTCCTCTTTTAATTGCTCAAGGACTGGATGCATCATCTTGCAAGGTCCACACCAAGTGGCAAAGAAGTCAACTAAAGTAATTTGGTTGCCACTGATTATTTCATTGAATTTTTCCATAAGTATAACTCCTTTCTTATATTATATTTTATTTCACTGCAAAGATAAGCATTTTATTATAGACAAACAAATATTTATATCTATGAAACAATAGATATTTTCTATCATCAAAAGAAAAACATAAACATCTGGACGGAATACTTATTATATTTTTGTACCTTTGCATTCGGTAATTCAAACACTCTCATTACACTAAAAATCAAAATCAAAATACATGAAAGCATTTACATACATAGAGCACGGCAAGTTTGCCATGACCGACAAACCAAAGCCTACTATCCTGGAACCTACCGACGCTATCGTCAGAGTGACACTCAGCAGTATCTGTTCAAGCGACCTGCACATCAAGCACGGAAGCGTGCCAAGGGCTGTGCCTGGCATCACAGTGGGACATGAAATGGTGGGAATAGTGGAGGAAATAGGCGATAAAGTGAAAGGTGTCAAGCCTGGCGACCGCGTCACTGTCAATGTGGAAACATTCTGTGGTGAGTGTTTCTATTGCAAACATGGATACGTAAACAATTGCACTTCGCCTCATGGAGGTTGGGCTCTCGGCTGTCGCATCGATGGCGGACAGACGGAATATGTGCGTGTGCCACTGGCTTCACAGGGACTAAACCGCATTCCTGACAGCGTGACCGACGAGCAAGCTCTCTTTGTAGGCGACGTACTGGCTACAGGTTTCTGGGCTGCACGCATCAGTGAGATAAGCGAAGAGGACACTGTGCTCATCATCGGAGCTGGACCTACAGGCATCTGTACCCTACTCTGCGCTATGCTAAAGCAGCCTAAACGCATCATAATATGTGAGAAATCGGAGGAGCGTCGCGCCTTTGTACGTGAGCATTATCCTGACGTTCTGCTTACTTCCCCTGAGGTATGTCTCGACTTTGTCAAAGCCCACAGCGACAATGGTGGCGCTGATCGAGTGCTGGAAGTGGCAGGAAGCAATGGCTCTTTCCAGTTGGCTTGGCAGTGCGCACGTCCTAATGCCATTGTCACCATCGTGGCTCTCTACGACAAACCTCAGATGCTTCCATTGCCAGATATGTACGGCAAGAACCTTACATTCAAGACTGGTGGCGTGGATGGCTGCGACTGTGAGGAAGTGTTGAGCCTCATCGAGCAAGGTAAGATAGACACCACCCCACTTATCACCCATCGTTTCCCTCTTGAACAAATCGAAGAGGCTTACCGTGTCTTTGAGAATAAAGAGGATGGCGTGATTAAGGTTGCTATTAAATAAGTTGGGTTTTTGATTGTGGGTTGTGGTTTTTGATTGATTATTATGTTTTTTTGATTGCTTGAAATTCTTTGATTGAAAGCCAATACCAAACAAAGCAAAAGTCACCTATGACGTAATGTCATGTAATAAAAAAAAACTATCTGGAAGACAGCACCTTGCACAGTATTTATAATCGTTTATTATATCTTAGCAAGGAACTATCTTCCAGACAGTTTCATAGTCTTAAATACATTTCGTTTGATATAAGTATTCCGACTTATGGGTCAAATATTCTTCATTGGAGATTTAGCGAAAGGAGATTTAATTTTAGTGTAAGTAGTTCCATCATTACTCAAGAACACTACACTCTCCCCTGTTGGAACAGTACGTCTATCTCCAAATATATTCCATTCTGATTTAGGAATATACAATCCTTGTACTTTTGCAATCTGTACTAAGCGAACGCTTTCCGCTTCCTCTGCATTTCTCGTGCTTTGCCTGTTATCTCCATATCGTTGAGTGGGAATCCCTGTCTCAAACACTCGAATATCGCTTCGGTCGCTATCTGCCTGTACTTTTCGTTCAAGTTCATAATGTATTGCAAGGCACTTTGTCCGTTTCGCAAATATATAGTTGATAATTTTTCTTCCATACTTCATTCTTATATTTTTCTTGCAAATATACACCAAGATTTAGACAACACAAAATTTTCAAAGGTTTTTCTTTTATATGTTAGTCAAATCAAGGGGAATGATGTAATGGTTATTCAATGTTTTATTTCAGAAGACAATCACCAAATCAAGCCTTTTTACGAGCTGAAAGGACCAAATAACCAAGGAGGGCGAGAAAAGCGAGAAGAATGCAAATCATCTGCATAGAATACTTCTCTGGCTCTATCCATATCTCATGAAAGAAATCCAGTCTGCCAAGCACTTCGACAGGAACCCAGAATACCACCACAGTTGCGATAGCCATACGGATGTTTGCGCCCCAGGTGGAGAGCTTCAGTTGATTCTTGAAGATAAAGAAACTACCGAAAAGGCAAGCTGCTGCGACTATGCTTGTCACTGGATGATGGTCGCCAAGGAAATTCTTATCATAGCAGAACATGAGCAGGAGATAACTGCTCCAGAGTATCATATTGAGTTCCATAAAGGTAACAATACTGGTATGATGAGTCATTGGACGAGCTGCTATCTCTTTCTTACGTGAACGGAAGAGCACGCGCTGCCACCAATTGATAAAGTTGCATCCATTCTTCGTGGAGAATATATAGAGCACCATTATCATCATCCACATTCCAAAGGTGGCAGGAAGGATGAGATACTCAGGGCGTGTCACCACTTCTCCATTCTCCATCTCTGGCTGAGTGCCCCATCGCGTAGCGTAATACTGGAAGAGAAACTCTATCCATCCAGTCCAAAAGAACAGTCCGCCAAAGAGTCCGCAAAGCGTTTGCTTTGTGTCTCCCTTTACGAAAACGCCAGTGATTACGATGAGAAGGCCAGCCAATCCCATAAAGAAAGCTGAGTAATGCACTGCCTCCGGTGTCATGGTCTTGTCCATTATCATCATCATGGCATGGCCCAAAGGCATGGTAAACAGTACTACGAGAAACGACACGATTGATTTAATCCAATTATTCTTCATTGACAGTCAGTGTTTTGTACGTTATTATTCGAGACTAAAAAACTATTTTCGTTATTTGCGGATGCAAAGATAACACATTAGTTTATATCCTGCAATACCTAAAAATTGTGATTAAACCCAAAACGGTCTTTATGCCGCTTTGGGTTTAATCACATACTAACCGACTACAGTGTTTCATCATTTAAATCCCATCCATCAAAGCCAGAGTCGTTGCTATTATCTATGCGAATCGACACGTCATCATCATCAGGAGGATCTGAATACACCTTAGCCCAACTTTGTGGTGCTTTGTCAAGAATATCATCAGCATCCATGACGAATAATTCTATTATAGGTGTGATATAATCTTTTCGTTTCATAATCGTCATTGCTTATATTAGTTATGCATTTTCTTTCCATTCACGATGTAGAAACCCTTTGGAAGGGCATTGAGAGGCATGGACGCATCGCTTACTTTTATTCCATCGAGAGTGTAGATGCCATCTGAGTACCTCGCTACGGTGGTGGTTCCGAAATCATTATCATTGATATCGTCTATGCTCAAGGGTTCGTCTATGTCATCAATGCTTACAGCAAACTGCGCTTTAGCGGATGTTGGCTTAGGAGTGAGATACTGGAACCAGCATCTGAATGCCTTGGAAGCGGCTCCCTTACTCTTGTATTTCAGCACATTTGTTCCATCCTGAGCAAATGTCAGGATGTACGCATCTTCCATTGGCGAATGCGCATCGAGCAAAGCATTCTTTCCATCTGTACCCACTGTATAGTTACGTGTCAGCATGCCGTATGCAGTCACTGTGCCCTGCTGGAAGTCTGGATTGGTGGTTTGTCCCTTTATGACGTATGAATACTTTCCGTCTCCCTTCATTCCAAGGAAGTCCCAGTGATTGAAGTTGCCATCTGTCTTGGTCTGTGCGATGCCCTCGACCATATTTATATGCTCTATATCATAGTAAGGACAATCTGCTGACCCACCGACACTCTTCTCTTCGTATGTCTTTCCATTGTCAGCCCAGTGGAATAAGTAGGCAGTGTATTTCTCTGTCTTGCTGCCTTTTATCTTGTCAGCATCCTTTATCTTGATGAGATAAGGTGTCATTGGCTTGAGCCAATATTCTGTATCATCTGTAAAGTCGGCTGTACTTCCATCTGGCTTAGTGTATTTCTCTGCATTTTTGACCGTCTTGAAAAATATCCTACTGCCTGTGATTTTTTCCAATTCAGCAAGCCTTGCATTTGCACCGAAAGCACCATCAAACTGACTCTTCGTCAGTCCGACTGGGAGAATGATGGTATTCCACTGGTTTTGAGTGAAGGAGCGATTGAGCAAGAGGTGCTTGTTGACAGTCTCTGTGCTTTTATATTTATGAATCGTATTATCGAGATGGTCGAGCGTCTCATCGTTTTCATCGAGCACGAGGTATGGCTCATGCGTCTCTTCTCCGCCAAACAAGAGGCGGAAATTATCGAAGGCAGTGAAGTCGGAAGTATAGAATCTGTTAGTATTATTTTCATTATTATACAATCCCTTCGATTCATGCTTCGGTATGTTAACGCCAAACTCAATGGTGGCAGGAGATGTGCTTGAGACATTGTGAATATAATAGAGCAATTGCGCAGTTGTCTTCTCCACTCCATTAGGGTAAGCATGCTCATCATTCATATACACCGCAGCATTATACATCGGCACAGCACGGTCGTAAGGCCAGTAAGCATTTTCTTGTTTCAGGATATGAAGACTATCTCTCAGCCATTGGTCTGTAATCTTCAGCAATGGTGTTTCGAGAGTCTTGCCTTCTGTGGCTCCGCCTTCTGTGATGACGGAATAGAGTTTTGCATCGACGGTGCTAAGTCCCTGACATCTTATCACATACCATCCAGGACGGGTTACTTTCACGCTTTGATACATTCTGCCATAACCACCATGATGCACAGATGCACACATATATCGACTATGGTTGGCACAGTAATCCTGATTTGATTCACCTCTATTTTGGTCATCATCAAAATTATGATTATTGTCAGCATATTTAATATAGTCTTTACTATCGACGGAATTCTTATAGTAACCATCATATCCTATTCTGAGTAATGTCTCGGAATACCTATTCTCATTTTGCGATACCATAGTTTTATCTACCTTCCATCCGCTGAGATTAGCATTATTTCGTGTAAAGTCAGGGTCAGAAAGGATAAAAGACAAATCGACAGACTCCTTGAGCACACTGGTCTGCTGTTTGAGTATATCTATATAATCCTTCGCACTGATAAATTTCCATGTGCCATAATCATCTGTAGGCATGGTTTCTATCATCTGGACATTCAGTAAGCCCTCTGTGAATTGATCTATATATTTTCTTTTTCCTTCACTATCTACTGTGCTATAATAGAAATACCTCTTGTTGTCTTCTTCTTGAGTATCCTTATATTTGGTAGCACCAGATATGTAGTTGTTGGATACGGTCAGATAATAATCTGCCTGCTTTGGATTATCCTTGATAGAATCAGTTCCAGTAGATAAATTCACCTTCATATTGAGTGCTAAATGGTATTCTCCCTCCACACTTGTCGGAATTATTTTCCAACGAGCAAATTCTGGTAAATTTTTATTGTTATTCTTTATATCACGGTCTGTATAAACGCCTGCAATTTTCTCTGGGGCAATTTCAGTTTTAGGCAACGTTCTCAGTGCATAAGCCAGATATTTTCCCTCGGCTTGGTCTGCTCCATTGCCTTGTATGATACGGCGGGAAATGAACAAGACAGGATTAGTGTCATTCAATTGTTCTGAGAAAAAATAGTTTTGAGTGATTTTTTTATCATTATATTCTTTGCCTGTCCCATCTTCTGCCAACTGCATATATCCCTCATTATCAGAGACGTAATTACCATTTTCATACTTGAATTTCGCAATACGTCCTGCCTTTTCTTTATTATATGGGATATTATAATTAAGTTTCTTTGAAGTTATAGTAATACCTGTCTTATCCAGCGTTATGGTGACATCGCTTAATACATCTATAGTATAATCTTCTTGTTTCTGATCTCCAGCATAAGTCAAATCAATATCAAATGTTCTGGAATTCTGTTTTGATTTCTTGTCTTTGGTAAAATATAAGTGAATATTTTTGCTCGCCCAATCTTGGATTTTATCTCCTAATGAGAATATATTCTCCTGCTCTCCAGTACATGTACTCAAATCCATATTTACAACAAACTTGTCACCACCTGCTAAACTCAAGTCGCTCAATTCTTCAGACTTGAATTTGCTACCTTTTGGTGTATAAGGATTTTCATTACTTACAGTAAAGGCATTACCTGTTGTGTTGTTATTATTATCCGACGTGAATAATTGCACATCTTTTGTAGTACCATCATTCTTTATGATTTGAATAGATTTATATGTAGCATTACTTCTATTTGCTCCTTCTTGACTACCGAAATACAAATTAGTCATCTCGGAGTATTTGAAATTATCTTTAAAAATATATTTTTTGTCAATAGATTCATTTTCAGAAGACACTATTTCTCCTTCTTTTTCTGGATAACGGACATAATTATCCGTTTTTTGTAAATCTACTTTTTCTTCCGTCCGTAATTGCAACCAGAAAGGACATGGCACCGAACTGAGACGCGCTGCCACGCCCCAGTAACCTCCAAAGGACAGGAATTTGCCTGTACCCTTATTATAGATTGCGAATATCTTGTTGGCATCGTCGTCACTCATATCCGTGCTGATAGTGCCAGGATTACCTGTAGTGACATATTTGCCATAGTTATCCTTTGTAATGACTTCACCTTTCGCTTTTGCATAAAGGTCAGATACAGAACTGATTGAGGATTGATAAGTCTGCGCCATTATGGAAACGCATTGTGGTTCGCAGACTGCAAGAAATGCAATGACAAATGATAAGATTGCACTTCTTCTGCCTAAAGTAATATTTAGTTTTTTCATAACTATTGCGTATTGTGTCAGTAAGGAAAGCCATCAGATAGCATCCTTCGTAAGTAGGGTTTGTTTTTTAGAAAATTGTGTTGTAACATGAAAACGTATTGCATTAGCAATAAATCGTATTCAGTTAGTCGTCATTTTGTCTTCAGATTTGTGGTTATGTTAATAATCGCATTTGTTAATATATTAGAATATACAAAGTTACAACTATTAAAGAAAAAACATTAAAACATGACTACATAATTCACATCATTTAATTTTACCCCCCCGAATTTGCATCATTTAACATTAAGTGACATAACTAAACAACCAAACAACCAAACAACTAAACAACTAAACAACAAAACAACAAATAAGCAATGGAAAAACAGAACAAAAAAGTGATGGCAAAGGTATTATTCCATGATAGCTAAGCTTTCGCATTGCAATAGCTTAGCTTTTACCCCCTAAAAGCATAGTTATTGCAGCCTAATATCTATGCTTTTACCTCCTAATATCTATGCTTTTGCAACACTTTAATTATCAACTGGTTACAACATCGCTTTTCTAAGCCTTTCCAGAAACAGGAAAATAGAACAATTTCCAACAGTAGTCGCCACTGTGCCAACGGCTTTTTCCGTTGGACTACATCCCCACAAGCGACAAAAAAAAACTTGCTCACCACCATCTTCCGACGGCAATGAGCAAGTCTGTATATATTTTTCTAATCTATGATTAGCCCTGGATAGCAGCAACACCTGGGAGCACCTTACCCTCGATAGCCTCGAGAAGAGCACCACCACCAGTAGAGATGTAAGACACCTTGTCGGTAAGACCGAACTTAGTGCAACATGCTACTGAGTCACCACCACCGATGAGAGAGAATGCACCCTCTGCTGTTGCAGCTGCAATAGCATCACCGATAGCCTTTGAACCTGCTGTGAAGTCATCACACTCGAATACACCTGCAGGACCATTCCACAGGATTGTCTTTGCACCCTTGATAGCTTCAGCAAACTTCTTCTGAGCCTCAGGACCTGCATCAAGACCTTCCATGTTTGCAGGAATTGCATTTGAAGGATAAACCTCAATCTTAGAACCTGGCTTTACGGTCATAGTAGCGAAGTCGAGGTCCTCTGTGCAGACTGCATCAGGAGCCATAACGAGCTCTACGCCCTTCTCAGCAGCGAGCTTCTCTACATTGAGAGCTACGTCGAGCTTGTCCATCTCTACGATGGACTTACCGATTTCACCACCGTGAGCCTTAGCAAATGTATATGTCATACCACCGCAGAGGATGAGCTTGTCAGCCTTGCCGAGGAGATTCTCGATTATACCAATCTTAGAAGATACCTTGGAACCACCCATGATAGCAACGAATGGGCGCTTGATATTGCCGAGTACAGCGTCAACAGCAGCTACTTCCTTCTCCATGAGGAGACCGAGCATCTTGTTGTCTGCATCGAAATAGTCAGCGATGACAGCAGTAGAAGCGTGCTTGCGGTGTGCAGTACCGAATGCGTCCATCACGTAGCAGTCAGCGTAAGAAGCAAGTGTCTTGGCAAACTCCTTCTGGGAAGCCTTCATTGCCTTCTTTGCATCCTCGTAAGCTGGGTCTTCCTTGTCGATACCTACTGGCTTACCTTCCTCTTCTGGATAGTAGCGGAGGTTTTCGAGAAGGAGCACTTCGCCTGGCTTGAGAGCGGCAGCAGCGTCCTGAGCCTTAGCGCAATCAGGAGCAAACTTCACCTCTGGCACACCGAGAGCGGCAGCAACAGCGTCCTTAATCTGACTGAGGGAAAGTTCTGGCTTTACCTTACCCTTTGGCTTACCCATGTGAGACATGATGATGAGGGAACCACCCTTCTCAAGAATGAGCTTGAGAGTTGGAAGAGCACCACGGATACGTGTGTCGTCAGTGATCTTACCCTCCTTGAGAGGTACATTGAAATCTACACGAACGATTGCCTTCTTACCGGCAAAGTTGTAATCATTGATCTTCATAATTCTGATATATATTTAGAATGAATAAAATTTGTCACCCTTTAACTCTGCAAAATTACAAAAAATAAATCACATTCACGCAATTATCTACTATTTTATCTTTATATGAAGGTAAAAAAAAGAATTCTGTTATTTAGAGTTTACTTTTTATTGGGTGTCTGTTGGATATAAAATATCAATAAATAAAAATATAAAAATACAAAAAGAGTATCAAGAATCATTGTATTCTATGTCTGCTTTTTCCTTTTTTATAAGTCGTTTTGTCTGGAAGACAATACCGAGCAAAGCGAGAGTAACCCGGGACAAAGTCTCGGGACATACAATAAAAACTTTTACAACTGTCTGGAAGACAGTACCAAAGTAAGGATGAATTTGGGAAGTATTTCTTTATTCCAACCCGCTATGAGGTACTGTCTTCCAGACAGCTTTTCCATTCAAGTTTATAGTCCCGAGACTGCGTCCCGGGTTACTCTCGCTTTGCTCGGTATAGGCTTCCAGCCTAAACTTATCGATTCGCTATGTAGAAACTAAATCACAACACAAAAAAAACAGCCAACCCGAGCTTTTTACACTCAAGTTGGCTGTTGCCTTATACTATTTTCCTATGTTTGAACTGCGTTTGATTACATCATGCCACCCATTCCTGGTGCGCCACCCATAGGCATTGCAGGTTCTGGAGCTGGCTTATCGCAGATGCAAGCCTCAGTGGTGAGGAAGATACCAGCGATAGAAGCGGCATTCTCCAAAGCTACACGGCTAACCTTTGCAGGGTCGATGATACCAGCGGCACGGAGATCCTCGAATGTATCTCTACGAGCATTGTAACCGAAGTCACCTTCGCCCTCTGCCACCTTATTGACTACCACTGCACCTTCGGTACCTGCATTGAAGCAAATCTGGCGAAGTGGCTCCTCAATGGCACGCTTTACGATAGAGATACCAGTCTGCTCATCCTGATTTTCGCCCTTAAGAGACTCAAGAGCCTTGATAGCACGGATGTAAGTAGTACCACCACCTGCTACTACGCCTTCCTCGATAGCTGCACGAGTAGCGCAAAGTGCATCATCTACGCGGTCCTTCTTCTCCTTCATCTCTACCTCAGAGTTAGCTCCTACATAGAGCACTGCTACGCCACCAGCGAGCTTTGCAAGGCGCTCCTGAAGCTTTTCCTTGTCGTAAGAAGATGTGGTGTTCTCGATTTCCTTGCGGATAGAAGCGACACGCTCAGCGATACACTCCTTGTCGCCAGCACCATTTACGATGGTAGTATTGTCCTTGCTGATGTTTACCTTCTCGGCTGTACCGAATGTATCGAGTGTAGCCTGGTCGAGACGCAAGCCCTTTTCCTCTGAAATAACGCAACCGCCTGTGAGCACTGCGATATCCTCAAGCATTGCTTTACGACGATCACCGAAGCCTGGAGCCTTGACAGCACATACCTTAAGACCGGCACGGAGACGGTTTACTACGAGTGTGGTCAATGCTTCTGAGTCCACATCCTCTGCGATAACGAGGAGACCACGTCCTGTTTCTGCTACTGACTGCAGGATAGGGAGGAATTCCTTGAGGCTTGAAATCTTCTTATCGTAGATGAGAATGTATGGATGATCCATTACGCACTCAAGTCTTTCTGTGTCAGTCACAAAGTAGCCAGAGAGATAACCGCGGTCAAACTGCATACCTTCTACTACTCCGATGTGGGTGTCACGGCTCTTTGACTCCTCGATAGTGATGACTCCATCCTTACTTACCTTACGGAAAGCATCTGCAAGGAGCTTACCTATCTCTGGATCATTGTTGGCACTGACTGTAGCTACCTGCTCGATCTTGTCGTAGTTGTCGTCCACCTTCTCTGCATTGTTCTGGATATACTCCACTACTGCCTTGACTGCCTTGTCGATACCACGCTTCAAATCCATTGGGTTTGCACCAGCAGTAACGTTCTTCAAGCCCTCTGTTACGATAGCCTGAGTGAGGATTGTAGCAGTTGTTGTACCGTCACCTGCATCATCACCGGTCTTTGAAGCTACGCTCTTGACGAGCTGTGCGCCTGTATTCTCAAACTTATCTTCGAGTTCTATCTCCTTTGCTACGGTCACACCGTCCTTTGTAATCTGAGGAGCACCAAACTTCTTCTCGATTACTACGTTGCGTCCTTTAGGACCGAGAGTTACTTTTACTGCGTTAGCAAGCTGATCTACACCCTTTTTGAGGAGATCGCGTGCATCCATATCGAATTTAATATCTTTTGCCATGATTGTTTTATTTTTTTAAGATTGTGGGTTGCTGGATGTGGATTATAGAATTAGAATATCAATAAATGATAATATAAGGAATCAATACGACTGTTTCTGATATTGAAATGCCATTCCTAACAGTTCTATTTTATATCATTCTATATATTTATATGTTGATATTTTATTTCAAACCAACAACATTAATATTCTTTATTTCAGGATAGCGATGACATCGCTCTGACGCATGATGAGATATTTCTCACCCATATACTCAATCTCCTGACCGGCATACTTGCCATAAAGGACATTATCGCCAGCTTTGAGAACCATCTCTTCATCCTTCTTTCCTTCACCTACTGCAACGACAGTGCCCTGAAGAGGCTTTTCCTTTGCTGTGTCAGGAATGATGATACCACCGATTTTTTCTTCTGCAGGCGCTGGAGTAATCAGCACGCGGTCTGCTAATGGTTGAATGTTCATAGTCTTTTTGGTTTATTGTTTTGTTATGTTCTTTACTTTTTATCTGGGCTACTGCACCCGATATCGTGTATTACCAACTCTGTGCCAACCTGCTTTCATGGGGTATATAACCAAAAAAGGTGTGACAAGAGTGCCATTCTTGTCACACCTTAGGTGGTAATTTTGTCAGCAATATCTCTGTTTACATCTTGTCCATTGCCTGCTGGAGGTCTGCTATGATGTCCTCCACATTTTCTATTCCTACGCTGAGACGCACGAGATCTGGCGCTACACCAGCCTCACGCAGTTGCTCATCCGACATCTGACGATGGGTATGACTGGCAGGATGAAGCACACAAGTGCGGGCATCTGCCACGTGGGTGACGATGGATATGAAGTCGAGATTGTCCATAAAGCGGATTGCATCCTCGCGAGTGCCTTTCAGTCCGAAGGCTATTACGCCACATGAACCGTTTGGCATATATTTCTTTGCAAGGCTATGGTATTTGTTTGACGGCAGTCCGCAATAGTTTACCCATCCCACTTTCTCATTCTTCTCCAGCCATTCTGCCACTTTCTGAGCGTTAGAGCAATGCTGACGCATACGAAGAGCGAGCGTCTCAAGTCCAAGATTGAGGAGGAATGAGTTCTGAGGCGCAGGAATACTGCCGAGATCTCGCATCAATTGTGACACAAGTTTTGTGCAATAAGCCATCTTTCCGAATGACTTCGTGTAGGTAAGTCCGTGGTATGACTCGTCCGGAGTGGTAAGACCTGGGAATTTTTCTGCGTATTTCTCCCAGTCAAAATTGCCGGAATCTACCACGCAGCCGCCTACTTGTGTAGCATGACCATCCATATACTTTGTAGTGGAGTGTGTCACGATGTCGCAACCCCACTCGAATGGACGGCAGTTGATTGGTGTAGCAAAGGTATTATCCACGATGAGAGGCACACCATGCTTGTGCGCAATATTCGCAAAGCGCTCTATATCAAAGACATTTCCGCCAGGATTGGAGATTGTTTCACCAAAGAAGCACTTGGTGTTTGGACGGAAACAAGCCTCGATTTGCTCGTCTGTCCAGTCTGGATCTACGAAAGTACACTCTATGCCAAGCTTCTTCATTGTCACTCCAAAGAGATTGAAAGTACCGCCATAGATAGTGTTTGACGTGATGAAATGGTCACCTGCTTCACATATATTGAATACTGCGTAGAAGTTGGCAGCCTGTCCTGATGACGTAAGCACTGCGCCAACGCCGCCTTCGAGGGCAGCAATCTTCTTGGCAACAGCATCATTTGTAGGGTTTGCAAGACGGGTATAGAAGTAACCTTCGTCCTTTAAGTCAAAGAGACGAGCCATCTGTTCGCTTGTCTCGTATTTGAAAGTAGTGCTCTGATAGATAGGTAGTTGTTGTGGTTCACCTTTCTTTGCTTTCCATCCGCCATGTATGCAGATCGTTTCTAAGTTCTTTTTCATTTGTTGTTTATATTTGGTTGTTAGTTGTCTTGTTGTTTGGTTGTTTAGTTGTTTGGTTGTCTTGTTGTTAGTCAAAATGCAATCTTATGCTACAAACGACCAAACAACTAAACCACCAAACAACTAAACAACAATCCTATCACTCCCTACTCCATCCCCATTTGCTCCAATCCACTACGTTAGTCCAGCTCATTCGGAAGATACTCTTGTTAGGATTGAGGATTGTTCCTGACACCCATTGGTAATAATTTTGTGGCACAAAGAGGGAGATACCGCCGTAATTGGCTTCATTCATCTGGAATGTGGAGAATGCAATCTGCTCTGCTGTCGCCCAATTAGTAAGCTTTGACTGCTTATTATCTCCAGGATAAGAAGAATATACCACAGTTTTCTGAAGCACTTCATCCCATTTCTTGAAGTCTTCACTGCTGAGATATTTGCGCATTATGTTTCGTGCATCATAGAAACATGGGCAGTTTCCCACGTAATCATTCTTGCCATAGTATATCATTCCCGAAAGATCGAGTTCGTTAGGGTATTGATATTTCGACATGAAGGTGGTGAGAGCCGTCGCTGTAGCCTCTGCAAAATCATTCATTCTGTCAGTATCTATGACTGAAAGAGGCAGACCTTTGACTGTAAGACTGCCGATATAATCATCTACAATGGCAGGTCCTACCTCGTCTTTTGCAAGGAAGAAATCTGTCACCACCTTAGCATAAGGCGCTCCTTTGCCTGGTATCTCTGCTGGAGAACCTATAAGATAGCGAGCCGTATTACGCATTTCATAAGCCACTTCCGCACATATTGCCTGACAACAGTCGAAAAATATGAAGTCAAGCTTTGGGAATGACGCTGCGATAGCCTCGTCCAGATCCTGTATATTGATGAATTTATATCCATCTGAGCCATTCGGATGGTCTTGACCAGAGTCTCCACCATAGGCTTTTGCTATCTGTTTGAGCTTAGATGTGCTCCTTGTGAAGGCGTCAGACATCTGTATCCATCCGTTGGCATGGCCCCAAAGAGACAGAGCATACGACTCAGCTGGATAGTTTTTTGCCACCCATTGCATCACTTCCTTCATCTTTTCTTTGTCTGTGCAATAGAAATCCTCGGAATAGACTTTTACCTTTTTGATGCCATTTTTGTCGCATTTAGCAATATATGGCTTCTCTTCCTTGCTCATTCTGTCGGCAAAGATGATGAGATTTTGGTCGTCAGCAAGGTATTGTGCACCGGTAATCATATCCTGGTAGTTGTCTTCGAAGAAAGAATATTGGTCGAGATTATTCTCTGCACATATATATATGAGTACGGTACGTTTTGCCAATGTCTTTTCTTCATCGTTGACATCATGATGACATGCGGTGGTGATACACAGCGTAAAAACAGTTAATAGGATGGTCTTTAGTATTTTCATATTCGATAATATTTATTCATTTATAGCTCCACATTCAGGACATTTGCCTTTTTTCTTCATTCTGCATCCGCAATTTCCACAGATATAATGGCGTCGGGAATGGCTGAAATAGGAACGAAGGGCAAACAACCAATAGATAATCAGCAAAGGATAACCTACATAATATAATGTTGTGATGCTGAATACCATGTAGTTTACAGCGCACATTCCTACCACTCCTGAGAGATAAAGCACTGCATCACTGAAAGGAAGACTGTGACGCACATCGTCTATTGCTGCCAAAGCGATTACCACCATTGCCCAAACGGAGGAGATAAAGATACTCAAGATGAATGGCAACTTAAACGGATTAAGCGATGGATGATAATAGAAATGTCGCCAAGTCTCTGGCGCAAACATCTGAACAGAGGCGTAAAGGCTGGCTGATGACGCCACTATCAGGCAGAGAAGTGTAGGATAAAACGATGGAATATCCCTCACATGTACCATCGGAGCATTGCTTCGATAGATGGTGCGCGACACGTATGAGATGCCAATAATGGTAAGTATGATTAGCGTAATTATGATATGCGTGTCAGAAAAGAACATGATAGACTGCGAAATGGGATCTACCGGCACTACGCTTGGCAGGAGTTCTGTCTCATGTATCCATCCCCATTTGCCTTCATCCGTGGCAAGTTGCACCCATACAGAGTCTATAGTGTCCTGTGGTATGATACGTATGTCGCCCACTACCACCTGATGGTCCTTCATCACAGGGAAGGTATCTATGTGCATTTCGTTGACCATTTCCTCGGGTTGTTGAACAAGTAAGGAGATGGAATCGTCACGTACCTGGAAATTATAGCCCTCTGTATAGTGGTGAGATGAATAGAAAGAGATGGAATCCATCTGTGCCTCACTATACTTCTGCACCAATGCCTCATGCTGAACGTCCTCCTCGTTCTTGGCGGTATCGCTGTAACAGGAGGCTAATGTCATTATGATGACTGATATTATGACTTTTATTATGTGGCGCATTGGGGCGGTTTTATTGGTTATTCCAACGGTAAAAGCCGTTGGCACAGTGGCGGATTGGTGAGGAATCCTATTGAAAATGCCGTTGGCACAGTGGCGGATTGGCGAGGAATCCTATTGAAAAAGCCGTTGGCACAGTGGCGGATTGGTGAGGAATATTGTTGAAATCGGGATGCAATTCTTATGCGTTACGGAGGACATTCATCTGACAATGGCGACAGTCGAATTGCAGTTGAAACTCTCGTCCATCTGTCATACTGATGGAAAGAGGTTCCTTCCATGGTGTTTTCTTTCCCGTTCTGGTGCAGTAACCCATTTCATTGCGGAGGCAATAACGGCACTGCATCAGGATATTACCATGATGAGCATCCATCTCAAAGGATGTTGCTTCGTCCACTCCTTGCTTCTTATAGAATGCTTTAGCTTCGTTATTAGAAGCATTATACAAGTAAGGAATAGAGTAAGAGCATGGCTTTTTGGTTCCAATAGCAGAGGTTTGATGCTCTGAAACCGACTCATTATTGCAACTATCAGCAGGCTTCTTACCATTTTTTTCCACCTTATTTATATATAAAGGGGCAGAAGTAATGGCTTCAATGACATCACGTCGCATATTAGCAAGTACACTGCTGGGGATGAAAGCATCGGTATCAACCTCTACTTCGGTAGCAGAATAGATTGTTCCACCGAGCTTTGTCAGTTGACGAACGATATTATCATACTGTGGTTTCTGCGCTTTTTGCAGTTCGCATTCAGTCTTTACCTCTGCATTACGTCCCATTTCATCTGACGCAGAAAGAATAAGAGTATTGCCATCAGCAGTAAGATGGAAAACGATATCCATCTTTCTCTCGCTTGTAGGCTTCGCTAAAGCGGTGGTAAAGTTTTGGTCGAGGTTACGAAACAGTTGGGTACCAGGACGTAATGTCTGTGGCATTCGCAAAGGAAAGATGCGGTTTCCCTCCACTTTATTTACCCTAAAGCCAACTAATTGTCCTTCAGAATCAATAAAACAGAGACCATCTCCATTGGCAAAAGCGGCGGTTCCAGCCACATTAAACGAATGTCCGCGTATCTCTTTCACCTTACCTACATACTCACCTTTAGCCTTAGGAGTGAAGAAAGTAATCATAGACTGATTGCTTCTACCGTCAGCAAAGTAAGTGGTAAAGCCTCTATTGAATGACTTTCTGATGTCAGGAGTAAAGGTATAATTGCATTTTCCGAAAGAAGCACGAGCGTATTGATGCGGATATTTTGCCACTATCTGATTGAGAACGTTGCTATATGCCGCTGTGACATTCTTGACATAATCGACGTCTTTCAGTCTTCCTTCAATCTTGAATGACACTGCTCCAGCCTTTACGAGGCGCTCTATATTGTCTATCTGCGCCATATCCTTGAGGGAAAGGAGGTATTTATTCTCTTCGAGAATGCGGCCGTCAGCATCTTTCAGGGTGAAAGGCAAGCGGCAGAACTGTGCGCATTCGCCACGATTAGCAGAGCGATTGAAGCAATACTGCGAAGCATAACACTGTCCGGAGTAACTTACACAGAGTGCTCCATGAACGAAAACTTCGAGTTCTGTGTCAGGAAGTGCCTCGTGAATATCGCTTATCTCGTCGATACTCAATTCTCTTGCCAGCACAATACGCTGAAAACCAAGGCTTGCAAGCCACTCTACCTTCTCCTTTGAGCGATTGTCTGTCTGGGTGGAAGCATGGAGATGGCAGTGTAAAGGCATAGCTTTCAGCCTGCTATACAGTCCCATATCCTGAACGAGAATTGCATCCACGCCGATACTATCCAATTCTTTTACGAGGTCTACTGTATCTTCCAACTCCTCTTCATATATGATAGTATTGACAGTGACAAACACTTTAGCCCCAAACTGATGCGCGTAACGGCACAGCTGGTCAATGTCTTCCGTGCTATTACCTGCGGAAGCACGTGCTCCAAACCGCTTTGCGCCAATATATACAGCGTCAGCACCATGGTCTATTGCGGCTTTTCCGCATTCAAGATTCTTGGCTGGGGCAAGAAGTTCGAGGTGGGTCATTCGGTTATTATTGTTTTATTGAATAGTAAAAGATGAATAATGAGAAGTAAATAATCGCATTAAAGCGCTTGACTAAATAAGGACTAACCAACACATTGCATGATGTTTGAAGTTCTTAAAATAGAAGAAACGCTCAAGCGATATATGCTATCTCGCATTCTGAATATAAGTAGATAATCAAAATTATTTGATTTTCCTGATATCAAATGGTGTCTTTTGATATACGTAATAGTTTATCCAATTTTGGAAGAGCAGGTTACCATGAGCGCGCCATGTCACCATTGGTCCCTTCTTAGGATTGTTGTCACGATAATAATTCTTTGGCATCTCCACGTCATCACGTTTGTCTTTGTCGCGCATATACTCATTATGGAGAGTCTCAGGATTATATTCCATGTGTCCTGTGATAAAAAATTCACGACCGCGGCGAGCCATCACCATGCTCACTCCACTCTCAGATGACTCTGCAATGATAGTGACATCGTGGCATTTCATAATTTCTTCGCGCCTTACCTCAGTATGACGGGAGTGAGGCATCTGGAAAGTATCGTCGAAACCACGGAATATCGGATAGCGTTCCTTACGCACACAATGCTGTGGGAATATGCCGAACATCTTCTTAGGCAACTGATGTTTCTGTATGCCATAGTGATAATAGAGTCCAGCCTGTGCAGCCCAGCAGATATACATGGTGGATGTGACGTGGGTGCGAGCCCATGAGAACACTTCCGTAATCTCCTGCCAATAGTTCACTTCCTCAAATTCCATATTCTCAACTGGCGCTCCTGTGATAATCATTCCGTCGAATTTCTCGTTCCTCAGGTCGTCAAAGTTCTTGTAGAACATCATCATGTGCTCGATAGGAGTATTCTTTGAAGTGTGACTTTTCAACTTCATGAATGTGATGTCTATCTGCAAAGGAGTATTGGAAAGCAGACGTATGAGGTCTGTTTCCGTCGTTATCTTGATAGGCATCAGATTGAGAATGACAATCTTCAGTGGGCGAATATCCTGCGAAAGTCCTCTTGTCTCGTCGATGACAAAGATGTTTTCGCCTTTAAGGATATCAATAGCTGGTAGTTTATCTGGAAGTCTTAATGGCATTTGTCTTTGTGTTTTTATTCTGATTACTTTATCTTTTGAGAATGGCTGATTCAAAGAAATACTCTTGTAACCCGCCATTTATTATTTACTAAGTAGGTAATCGGAATTATTTTTATAATAATGAAAAACGATTATAATTATCTATTCATTTTCAAAATAATTTTGATTACCTACTTATGGTAAAGAGTTATCTTACCAAAGCCTGAGTCTCTTGTCTGGAGCGATATAGAGTGGGTCAGAAGGCTTGATATTGAATGCCTTATACCACGCATCAATATGTGGGAGAGCACCCTTTACTCGCCATTCACCGAGTGAGTGAACGTCATTGAGCACACGGTTGCGAATCTCCTTTTCAGTGATATTCTGTCCCCATACGCCAGAGTAAGCGCAGAAGAAACGCTGATCAGCAGTGAGTCCAAGCTTCTTTCCTGCATTTGCCATAGCCACCTTCTTGTTGACCTTCATTGCCTCTGCTTCAGCATTCTTGAATGCCTGATAAGCAACCATAAGGCCACCGTGGTCGGCAATATTCTCACCGAGAGTCATTTTTCCGTTAGCATTCAAACCAGGAAGAACCTCAATCTTAGAGAAGAAATCAGCGTAGTATTCACCGAGTTTTGCAAAGTTTTCAGTGTCTTCCTTAGTCCACCATTCTGTCATATTACCATTCTTGTCGAAGTGACAGCCCTGATCGTCAAATCCATGAGTCATCTCATGTCCGATTACCACGCCGATAGCGCCATAGTTGAATGCGTCATCAGCCTCTGGATCGAAGAAAGGATACTGGAGAATACCTGCAGGGAAGCAGATTTCATTGGTTGTAGGGTTGTAGTAAGCATTTACTGTCTGAGGGGTCATGTGCCACTCATCACGGTCAACAGGCTTACCAACTTTCTCGTCCTGACGCTGCTTAGAGATAAATTTGCTTGCGATACGGAGGTTCTCATAGAGAGACTTAGCAGGATCGATAGCAAGACCTGAGTAGTCGCGCCACTTGTCAGGATAGCCCACCTTGATATAGAAAGCATCGAGCTTCTCGCGTGCCACCTTCTTGGTAGCAGGTGTCATCCAAGCCTGCTCTTCAATTCTCTCACCGAGAGCTTTCTGGAGATTCTTCACGAGTTGCACCATACGTGACTTACTTGAAGCTGGGAAGAAGCGCTCACAGTATATCTTTCCGAGAGGCTCGCCAAGGATAACCTGCACGAGACTGGTAGCCTTACGCCAACGTGGATAATCTACCTGACGACCGCTCATCACTCTTCCGCCGAAATCAAATGCCTCTGCAGCGACTGCATCACCGAGCACGTCAGATGCCTCATTGATGGCATCCCACTCCAACTTGGCACGAAGGTCGTCCACATTGATATCCTTGAGAATAGCGTTAAGGCCAGCCATAAACTTAGGTTGACCGAGCACGAGGTGCTGATAGTATTTCTCATTGATGCCTTTAGCCTTCATCAATCCATCGAGAGGAAATGCAGGATAGGTCTTGCGGAAGTCTGCGATAGACATCTTATTGTAGTTTGCCTCTACATCACGCAGTTCTGTAGCCGAGAGAGAGGTCTCTGCAATACGGTTTTCGAGCGAGAGAATACGCTCCATGCGGTCCCTTGCAGCCTGCTCAGAGAATCCGAATAAGCGGAACATCTTCACGATATGCTCTCTGTAAGCCTTCATAATTTCGAGAGTAGGCTCATCCTTATTGACATAATAGTCACGCTGTCCCAGTGACAGACCGTCCTGATAGATATTGAGTATATGGTTCTTTGCATCCTTTTCGTCGGTGCTGAATCCGCAATTAGCGAGGAACGAACCGCCATACTGACACTCATCGAATACATAAGCCATAAGGTCATCGACGCTCTTTGCACCTTCGAGACGCTGGATAGTAGGTATAAGAGGAGCTACGCCATCCTTATTGAGGCGCACGGAGTCCATAGCGAGATTGTAAAGGTCGCCGATTTTCTGTTCGAGTGAGCCTGGTGTATTTCTCTTGCCAGAGAGGTATGTGAGGATAGAATTGATTTTCTTGTTGTTGTCTTCTGCAAGTTTGTCAAAACTGCCGTAGCGAGAGTATGCAGCAGGAAGTGGATTTTTCTTTATCCATCCGCCACATGCGTACTGATAGAAGTCAGTACCTGGTTTTACGGAGAGATCCATATTCTCCGCTTTGATGCCAGCACCGAGAACTTTGTTCTGTGCCATTATCGCCATTGGCATTGCTGTTATTGCCATTGCCATTGCTAAGTTTTTGAATTTCATATTCATTTTATGGTTTTAGATGATTTGGTATTGTCATATAATTAGAATGCTGCCAGTCTGGGCTATGGTGGATTCCACCTTTCTGCCCTGACGTCTTGCAAATGATGTAGGAAACGGTCTGCGTCACTGGTGATTGGATTACTCCAACTGCAATGACAGTTCTTCCCACTTCTGCATCTCCTCATCGAGGGCAGATTGCAGTTCGGTATATTTGTTTACGAGAGTCATATCCGAAGCATTCTCAGGCTGTTCCAGTTGTTTACCCAACTCTTCGAGCTTGGCTTCCATTTCCTCTATGCGCTTCTCGCTTTCCTTTACCTGCTTCTGTATGCGTGAGATTTTCTTCTGCTGCTCCTTACGCTCTGCATAAGAGAGGGCTGAATCCTTCTCTTTATGCTCATTTGCCACAGTCTTCTTCTCCTGTTCTTCCTGCTTTGGAGCCGTGCCGGAACCGAGGGCATCGGTGATGTTTTCGGCATTATGAAATCGCAGATACTCATAAATACCGCCGAGATGCTCGCGCACTTTTCCGCCTCCAAACTCATAGACCTTATCTACGAGTCCGTCAAGGAAGTCACGATCGTGGCTGACGAGAATGACAGTGCCATCGAATGCCTTTATAGCTTCTTTCAGAACGTCCTTCGACTGCATATCGAGATGGTTGGTTGGCTCGTCGAGGATAAGGAAATTGACTGGCTCAAGGAGCAGACGTATCATCGCAAGACGTGAGCGTTCACCACCTGAAAGCACCTTTACCTTCTTCTCGGAAGCTTCACCTCCAAACATGAAAGCACCGAGTATATCGTTTATCTTGAGGCGAATCTCGCCCTTTGCCACATTGTCGATAGTCTCAAAAACGCTGAGCGACTCATCAAGTAGCTGCGCCTGATTCTGTGCGAAATAGCCTATCTGCACATTGTGACCCACCTTCAGCGTTCCATCAAACGGAATCTCACCCATTATACACTTGACAAGTGTGGATTTTCCTTCACCGTTTTTGCCGACAAAAGCCACCTTTTCGCCACGCTTTATCAGCATATCGACATTACTGAACACCAGATGATCGCCATAGCTCTTTGCCACTTGGTCGCATATCACCGGATAATCACCGGAACGGAGGCATGGTGGAAACTTGAGGTGGAGCGATGAATTATCTACTTCATCTATTTCAATCGGCACGATTTTCTCCAGCTGTCGGATGCGCTGCTGCACCTGAACAGCCTTTGTGGCTTGGTATCTGAAGCGCTCGATAAATTGCTTTGTCTCGGCAATCTCCTTCTGCTGATTCTCATAAGCACGAATCTGCTGCTCTCTTCGCTCTGCGCGGAGCTTGACATATTCGTCATATTTCACCTTATAGTCGATTACCTTGCCACATGAAATCTCAAGTGTACGATTGGTGACATTATTGATAAATGCGCGGTCGTGACTGACAAGGACCACCGCTCTGGTGCTTTGAGCCAACTGCTGCTCAAGCCATTGTATTGACTCGATGTCGAGATGGTTTGTAGGCTCATCGAGAAGTAGGACGTCAGGTTTCTGCAAAAGAATCTTTGCCAACTCGATGCGCATACGCCATCCGCCAGAAAATTCGCTCGTAGGGCGGTCGAAATCATTTTTTGTAAAGCCGAGACCTGAGAGCGTGCGCTCGATTTCTGCCTCATAATTGTCACCACCCATCATCATGTAGCGTTCATGTTCCTGGGTGAATTTCTCCACAAGAGCCATATAAGAGTCACTCTCATAGTCGGTGCGATCAGCAAGCTGACGATTCATCTCGTCGATCTTAGCCTTCATCTGTGTCACTTTGGCGAAAGCCTTGCGAGCTTCTTCGCGCACGGTAGTGTCATCCTGAAGAATCATCACCTGTGGCAAATAGCCGACAGTCTGGTCGTTTGGCACGGCTACATTGCCACTTGTAGGCTGCTGCTTGCCGCAAAGTATCTTTAGCATAGTGGATTTTCCGGCACCGTTTTTGCCCACGAGGGCTATGCGATCACGGTCATTTATGACGAAACTCGCATTAAGAAACAACGGTTTCACTCCAAATTCCACTGTCAATCCTTCTACTGAAATCATATTTCTTTTTCTTGAACGCTATATTATTACGTACGTGTACGCGTGCGTCCTTTTATATATTGCTGTTTTAATTTCAAGATGCAAAGATACATATTTTTATCCAAACAGCAAAGGATTCCTCCCGTTTTTGGGGTAAAGGGATGAAAATAACGGGATGTAAACTAAAAAAATGCAGCTTAAGTTTTTGGAAATCGAAATCTTTATGTAAATTTGCAGTTTGATGAATTGTTCGGTAATTGGAAATATCTACATGTAATATTGAAAAAAAATACAATACAAAGAAACAAAGAATATGAAAATAAAAGTATGCGGAATGCGCAACGCTGGCAATATTGCTGAATTGCAAAAACTGGACATCGACTTCATGGGCTTCATATTCTGGCCTAAAAGTCCGAGATATGTGCAGCAAATACCCTCTCGCGCTGGACTTATTCCAGACCTTCCAAGCCTCGACGGCGAAGGAATCAAGAAAAGCGAGACTCACGACAAGAGGATTCTGACCGTGGGAGTATTCGTGGATGATATGCCACAAAATATTGTCACACGTGTGTATAATTATCACCTCGACTATGTGCAACTGCATGGCAGTGAGTCGGCTGTGATGATAGACAATCTCCGCCGCACACTTATTCCAGACATTGCGCCCAACATCAAGATTATCAAAGCATTGAGCATAAAGGACAAAAGTGATTTGGAGAAATGGCATGAATACGACGGTCACGTGGATATGTTTCTCTTCGACACGAAGTGCAAGTGCGCTGGCGGCTCTGGAGAGCAGTTTGACTGGTCTATTCTCGAAGCCTATGACGGCAATATTCCTTTCCTTCTTGCCGGTGGCATCGGTCCTGATGACTCAGAGCGAATCAAGAATTTCCATCATCCTATGTGCCTCGGCATCGACCTCAATTCACGATTTGAGACAGAGCCTGGCATGAAAGATATACAGAAACTCAAACTTTTCATATCACAATTAAAAAGCTAAAAAGCCACGTTTTATCAAACATAAAAGGCTGATAAACTATTGGAAATTGTTCTATTTTCCCGTATCGGGACTACAAGCAAAAAGTGCCTTTGCAACAGATTGATATTCAATGCGTTGTAAAAGCATAGTTATTATGGTGTAAAAGCATAGTTATTAGGGTGTAATATCTATGCTTTTACGCCCTAATATCTATGTTATTGCAATGTAAAAGCTATGATATTGTGAAATCATAGCTTAGCAATCACATTTTTGTTCCATTTTTCCCCTTCGGCTTTTATGCTGGACAAGAAGAATTAAGTGCTGTTTTACATAGTTTTTCAAATAGGATATTCTGACAACCCAATTGCACAAAAACAGCAAGACAAGTTACATTATTATGATTTTTCTTGGCAGTTTGGTAAAAAAATATTATCTTTGCAGTCGCATTGGTTCTCCATCGTATTATTATCATACGTTAAGGAGCTAAGAGGGAATGCAGTGAAAATCTGCGACATTACCCGATGCTGTGAATCCTTTCTATCAGGCTGTCACAACCATAAGGTCACTGGACCGGCAAAAGAAAAGCATTATGCCGCTCTTTTCCATTTGTCTGGGAAGACCGTGACAGATAAGGATCAAGTCAGAAGACCTGCCCATGCCATTTAAGTGACGCGTACCTGCGGGACTACGGGTATCGACGGAAACCATAACAAACAAAACAATGGTAAGGTACAAACAAACTTATCAAAGGTACATTGCGCTGATGAATCAACTCCGTATGGTGATTGATTCTATTATTGGTCTGACTCCCGACAGTAGGAGAAAGATGCTCGCAATCGAAATCGTCTCAGCCATTGACACAACAAAAAAGACGGCTGAAGCGGAAATCAATATGCCAAGTAGTGAATTATTGGGAATCACCCAGTCTGTCATCAACCTCAAGAATTGTGGCGCAACGCCAATTTCTCCAGTTCTCGAGTTGTGGCATAAGAGTCTGAAAGTACTCCTTTCTGCCATCGAGAATCTTTCGAGCGTAGCAGAAGACAGTTACTTAATCTCTGCAAAAGGTCTCATAAGAGAGCAACTCGAAAAATAAAGCTCTCGATTTTTCATCGGATATTAAAGAATAACAAAAAGATAGTATGTGTATTTTTTAGTAGATTATTAGCCCTAAAAAAGCATCCCGACTGTGAAGTTAGGATGCTTTTTTCTTTTTTATCGTTTTTCATATCGATGGCAGAACCATATATATCCAGCCACGGCAATGAGGACGAAGAAGAGTCCTACAAGCGCTGTGGTCTGTATTGGCATACCTAATGAAATAGGAATGCCACCTGCGAAGGCTCCGATAGCATTGCCAAAATTGAATGCCACCTGCACCATTGCTCCGCCCATCAGTTCGCCTCCTTCACTATATTTCAGCAAAAGCAACTGCTGAGGAGAGGAAACACCGAACAATCCAAACGTGGTGAGCATCATCAGAGGTACTGATATCCAAGGAATTGGAGCAAAGAAATACATCAGAAGGAGAGATACTGCCATGAGAATCACGAGATAAAATCCAGCATGGCCTGGTCCCACCTTGTCGGACAGCTTGCCTCCACAGAGATTTCCTGCCACCATTCCAGCGCCGGCAAGCACCATCATCAGCGTCATCATCATCTCTGGAACTCCTGACACCTGCGTGAGCAATGGAGATATATAACTGTAATAAGCGAAGATTCCTCCATTACCCATCATCGTAGCGATGACTATCAGCCACGGAGCAAGGTGAGTAAGGAATCGGAATGTGCCCTTAACTCCTACATTTGGCAATGGCGGAAGTTTGGGAACCCACGCTATTATGGCAATAAGAGTAAGGATAGCACACAGCGTGGAGATAGCAAATACCATGCGCCATGAAAATAATGCCGTTATCCAAGTGCCGAAAGGAATGCCGATAAGATTTGCCACCGTCATACCTGAACACATAAACGCTATGGAGAGAGTCACCTTTTCTGGCTTTGAAATGCGGGAAGCCACCAGACTTCCTACGCCAAAAAAGGCTCCATGAGGCATTCCAGCAAAGAAGCGTGCCACGAGCATCACTCCGTAAGATGCACTAAATACCATTCCTATACCTGCCACTATGACTATTGCCATAAGTACAAGTAGAATGCGACGAAGTGGCCATGTCCTGCCAAGCATTGCGAGAAGTGGCGCTCCTACGCATACTCCTAAGGCATAAGAAGATATGAGATGGCCAGCTTGAGGGATGGAGACGTGAAAGTCTCTCGCCATATCTGGCAGGATAGCCATCATCACATACTCTGTCATTCCAAAACAGAAGGTACCCATTGCGAGGGCTAAAAGAGACCATCTGGTTCTGATTCCCCTCTTTTCTCTTTTAGGAGAGGAAACAATTTGTGAATCAATCATTTGAAAAAAAATAATACAATCTTTAGAAAAAAAATATCTATAACCTAATATTTTAGTAAGGCGCTGAGAATTATCAGTATAATTTCTGCACCTGCTCTTTATCTTCTATTTTTTAGCACACATGATTTTTTTCCATCAAAACGAGCGTTTTAGCCCCCTTACAAAGAGGCTAAAACGACATCACGATTAAAGTGTTATCTCTCCAGAACCAAGACATCGATGGTGCGCTTCATCATAAATGACGCAGAATTGTCCCGGTGCCACGCCGTGAATAGGCTTTGATGAACGAATGAGGTAGCGGCCATTGCCGACATCTTCCAGCGTTGCTGTGTTATAATCTGCCGTATGGCGTATCTTGAATGTTATCTTTCCGTCTGTCAATACTTTAGAAATCAATTCCTCTGCTGACAGTTTTGGCGAAGCGAGGAGATGGAGATCATGAATCATAAACTCCGAACTGTAAGCTGCTTCAGGGTCATATCCATGAGAGAGATATATGATATTCTTCTCTATATCCTTCTTGATGACGAACCAAGGTCCACCACCAAAGCCGAGGCCCTTGCGTTGTCCGATGGTGCAAAACCAGTGTCCTTTATGCTTACCCACCAGTTTTCCGGTTTCCATCTCTATGGCATCGCCCTCCCATTCACCGAGGTAACGACGCAGATAGTCATTATAATTTATCTTTCCAAGGAAGCAAATACCCTGTGAATCCTTTCTTTTCGCATTGACAAGATGATTTTCCTCTGCAATATGGCGCACTTCTTCCTTATAGAAACCGCCGATAGGAAAGAGTGCTTTCTGCAGTTGCCAGTCGTAAATCTGTGCGAGGAAGTCTGTTTGGTCTTTCACTGGGTCAGGAGAAGTGACGAGCCACTTTCTTCCTTCTGCATCTATCTCAGTCTCAGCATAGTGTCCTGTGGCTATAAGGTCGTATTCATGGCCTTTTTTCTCATAGAAAGCACCAAACTTTATCAGCCTGTTGCACATCACATCAGGGTTAGGAGTGAAGCCCATACGCACCTTATCCATCGTGTATTTCGTCACTTTATCCCAGTATTCACGATGACAATCCACCACTTCAAGCTTGCAGTCATAGCGACGGCACAAGGCTGTAGCCATCTCAAGGTCTTCCTCCGATGTACAATCCCAGTCTTCTGCCTCCTCCGGACCTATCTTTATATAGAAGCAATCCGGCTTGACGCCCTGACTACAGAGCACGTGAAGCACTACGGCAGAATCCACTCCACCGCTTAAAAGCAAAGCTATCCTTTTTCCTTCTATATTTTCCATTGTCATAATCAGTAAGCCGGACGATACTTTCCTTCCTCCTTATCATTGAGCATAGAGATGTAGGAATTGTAACGTGACAGCGCAATATAATGCTCTTCTACCGCTTTCAGCACCGCGCATCCTGGCTCATGTGTATGCGTACAGTTGCCAAAACGGCAGTTGGCAGAGAACTTGAATATCTCCTTGAAATAGGAACAGATTTCCTCTGGCTCCATATCAAACGTGCCAAAGCCGCGTATTCCCGGCGTATCAATTAGCCATGAGCGGGCTGATGTCTCCGCTTTCACTGTCAGAGGAATCATCTCGGAGAATGTAGTAGTATGAGTACCTGTGTCATGAGCGTCGGATATTTCAGCCGTGCGGAGGTTTAATCCTGGCACAAGTCTATTCAAAAGCGTGCTCTTTCCCACTCCACTGTTACCACTAAACAGCGTTGTCTTACCCTCAAGCATAGGCATAAGCACATCCACACCATCGCCTGTCTCTGCTGAAAGAGCTACACACTCATAGCCTACAGTACGATAGAGCTGCATCATCATATCGAGATAGCGACGCTCATCCTCATCGAGAATGTCTGTTTTATTAAAAATCAGGATGACCGGAACACGGTATGCCTCGGCAGAAGCAAGGAAACGGTCGATGAATGTCGTGCTCGTTTCCGGATGTGCAATAGTTACCACAAGGCAAGCCTGGTCCACATTTGCCGCAATAATATGGCTCTGCTTGGAGAGATTTTGCGATTTGCGGATGATATAGTTTCGCCTATCGTCTATTGCAGTGATGAAAGCCGTGCCTTCCTGATTAGGTAAAATCGTCACAAAGTCACCCACAGCCACCGGATTGGTGCTGCGGATGCCTTTAAGTCTGAAGTTTCCTTTTATCTTGCAGTCTATTGTCTCGCCCTCATCCGTGAGGACTGTGTACCAATAGCCTGTGTTTTTGATTACTAATCCGTGCATTATACGGTCATGATTTCCTTGGTCTTAGCCTCCAGCATGCCATCAATCTTCTTGATAAACTTATCATGAAGCTTCTGAAGATCATTCTCTGCGTCCTTCTCTATATCCTCAGAGAGACCGTCCTTGATAGCCTTCTTCAGCTTGTCCTTGATGTCGCCACGCACATTGCGCACCTCTACCTTAGACTTTTCACCTATCTTATTACACTGCTTTACAAGGTCGCGACGGCGCTCTTCGGTAGGTTGTGGGATGCCGAGACGGATTATCTCACCATTGTTTTCAGGAGTAATGCCTACATCGCTATCCATAATAGCCTTCTCTATCTCGCGTATCTGCTTCTTATCGAATGGCTTGATGGCGATAGTACGAGCATCTGGCGTTGTAACACTTGCCACCTGATTGAGAGGTACCATCATGCCGTATGATTCTACACGTACGCCACTGACGATAGCAATGTTGGCTCTACCGGCGCGTACCTTTGCAAGAGCCTCATCGAGAAACATTGCAGCCATCTCCATACGCTCTTCAGCATCACTTAGGATTTCTTTTACGTCGATCATAATTTTATTTTATTATTTTGTTGTGGGTTTTTGATTAAGGGGTTATATCCACCTGTAACGTGGCGGACACCAAGGCAATTGGACTCTATTTCTCGTGCTTTGCCAGCTCTTCTGCTACGAGATTTGTGAGTTCGACGAACTGCTGAACGGTCAGTTGTTCCGGCCTTTTGGTCATCAACTCATGCTCGAAGAATTCTGGTGCTGCGGCATTATCGCCATTGAATATCTGCTTCAGAGATACGCGGAGCATCTTACGTCGCTGATTGAAGACGGTTTTCACCACCCTCTTGAATAGCACTTCGTCACATCCGAGGTCGGTAACGCTATTTCGAGTCATGCGAATCACAGCGCTCTTTACCTTTGGCGGCGGATTAAACACGGTCTCATCCACAGTGAAGAGATACTCTGTGTCATACCAAGCCTGTATCAATACCGACAGAATGCCGTATGCCTTATTGCCCGGTTCGGAGGCAATACGAAGGGCGACTTCACGCTGTATCATGCCCGTACAGCAAGGAATAAGCTCCTTATTGTCAAGCATCTTGAAGAATATCTGTGAAGATATGTCGTAAGGATAATTGCCTGTGAGCACAAACTGGCGTCCTCCAAAGACGTCATTGAGGTCCATACGGAGGAAGTCATCACCAATAATATTGTCACGAAGACGTGGGAAAGCCTCGTTGAGGTAAGCCACTGACTCCGTATCTATTTCTACACACTTGAACTCACGCTCCTTAGGATAGAGGTATTGCGTCATTACTCCCATGCCTGGACCTATCTCCAGCACGGGTATATCAGGGTATGCATCCACTGTATCGGCAATGCGCTTTGCAATTCCGAGGTCTGTAAGGAAGTGTTGTCCGAGATTTTTCTTTGGTCTTACTTGCTTCATTTAATATGATGTGCCAGCTTTCGTCACTTAGTGTCACGCTGGCTTGAGAGAATTTGACGACAAAGATACAATTAAAATGCGAAAAAACGCAATAGAAAATGTAAAAAAATCTTATTTAGTATTTTTCTATATATTATTATTTGGTTATTCTCTGATTTTTCCATACCTTTGCGTGATAATTATTGAAAATAATGCAAAGAAAACATATCACAGACATCCTAAAGATTGCCACCCCACTTATCCTCGGAGGAGCAATACTCTACTGGATGTATAGGGACTTCGATTTCCAGCGCATTCGCCACGTGCTGACGGACGAGATGAATTGGTGGTGGATGCTTTTCTCTTTCCCTTTCGGCATTCTTGCGCAGGCTTTCAGAGGATGGCGATGGCAGCAAAGTCTGGAGCCTGTGGATGAAAAGCCACGTACAAGCGTCGCTATCTACTCCATATTTATCTCATACGCCGCCTCTCTGGTAATACCGAGAATAGGCGAATTTACAAGATGCGCTATACTGAAACGATGGGAAGGAACTTCATTTCCAAAGGCTCTTGGTACAGTAGTCACCGAGAGAGCCGTCGATTCTCTCATCATTCTCATCATCACAGCTTTGACATTGCTGAGCCAGATGCCGGTATTTCTGACATTCTTCTCGCACACAGGAACGCGATTCGACGAGATATTCGGTCTTTTCTCCACCACTGGCTACATCGTAACAGCTATATGTGGCGCAGCGGCACTGATGTCACTGTATGTTTTCCGCAAGAAACTTGCCATTTACTATAAGGTAAAGACCACGATACATGGCATACTCGAAGGAGTCACGTCACTAAAAAAGGTGAAGAACATACCGCTTTTCGTCATCTATTCGCTTGCGATTTGGGGATGCTATTTCCTGCATTACTACCTCACCTTCTTCTGTTTTGCAGGAACTGAGCATTTGGGACTTACCTGCGCTCTTGTGACATTCATCGTCGGAAGCATCGCTGTTCTCGTACCAACTCCTAACGGTGCAGGTCCATGGCACTTTGCTGTAAAGACGATGCTCATACTCTATGGGGTGGCAGACAATGAAGCTCTCTACTTTGTTCTCATCGTCCACACGGTGCAGACCCTTCTCGTTGTTGCCCTCGGCATATATGCCTGGATGGCGCTTTCGCTGAAAAAGCCTGTAGCAAAACTGCAGATTGCATAAACAAAAAAAGTGGTTCAAGTGCTTTCTTTCAGCAAATTAAGAAATAAAAAGTTTACCGGACATTTCTTATTTTTTTACATATACAATGTAATAAAGAGGTAAAGTTGCCCGCAAAACCATAACCAATAACCAATAACCAAAAAACCAAAACATCATGAGTGAAATCAAAAACCTCCAGCCTGAGTGCGTTTGGCGTAACTTCTATGACCTCACACAGGTGCCACGTCCATCAGGACATCTCGAAAAAGTACAGCAATTCCTCCTTGACTTCGCAAAGAAAGTCGGTGTAGAAGCTTTCAAAGATTCTGCAAACAATATAGTAATGCGCAAGCCAGCTTCTCCTGGTATGGAGAACAGAAAGACCGTTATGCTTCAGGCTCATATGGATATGGTGCCTCAGAAGACTCCAGACTCTACCCACAACTTTGAGACTGATCCTATCCAGACATGGATTGACGGCGAATGGGTGAAGACTAAGGGCACTACTCTCGGTGCTGATGACGGACTTGGTATTGCTGCCATCATGGCTGTAATGGAGGACAAGACTCTCAAGCATGGTCCTATCGAGGCTCTTTGCACCGCTGATGAAGAGACAGGTATGTATGGTGCTAACGACCTTCCTACAGGACAGATGAACTCTGATATCCTCCTCAACCTCGACACTGAGGATGAAGGCGAGATGATAGTAGGTTCTGCTGGTGGCGTAGATATCACTGGTACTATCGAATACAAGCCTGTAGAGACAGAAGAAGGCGATAAGGCTATCAAGGTAACTATCAAGGGATTGAAGGGCGGACACTCTGGTCTCGAAATCAATGAGGGCAGAGCTAATGCAAACAAGCAGATGGTTCGCTTCGTACGCGAGGCTATCAGCCAGTGTGATGCTCGTCTTGCTGAATGGCACGGTGGCAATATGCGCAACGCTATCCCTAACTCTTGCGTTGTAGTGCTTACTGTTCCTGCTGAGAATGTAGAAGCTACAAAGGAACTCGTAGAGGACTGGAAGGAGCAAATCGTAGAGGATTACTATGGCATCGAGGACTCTATCGAATTCTTCTGTGAGGACGTCGAGACTCCTAAGACTGAGGTTCCTGCTGACATTCAGGACAATCTCATCGACGCTATTTACGCTTGTCACGACGGCGTTATCCGCATGATTCCTACTATCCCTACAAAAGTAGAGACATCAAGCAACCTCGCCATTATCAATATCACCGACTCTAAGGCTGAGATGCTCATCCTCGCACGCTCTTCTTCTGAAAGCATGAAGGATTATGTGACAAAGACTGTATCAAGCGCTATGGCTATGGTAGGCATGAAGGTCATCACAAGTGGCGACTACTTCGGATGGAACCCTAACCCTAACAGCCCAATGGTAGCTCTCATGAGCAAGATATACAAGGACCTCTTCAATCAGGATCCTATCGTTCAGGTATGCCACGCTGGTCTCGAGTGCTCTGTCATCCTCGGCAAATACCCAGGTCTCGACATCGTAAGCTTCGGTCCTACAATCCGTTCTCCACACACTGCAGGCGAGAGAGCACACATTCCTTCAGTGACTAAGTTCTGGCAGTTCCTCGTCAAGACTCTTGAGGAAATCCCTGTAAAGGAATAATCCAATGACTATTTCGCCAAGTAGCACATGACTTTGGTAGAACATAAAAACCGACAAAGCCTCTTGCAATGGAAGGAATCATCGCCTTCTATTGCAAAAGGTCTTTGTCGGTTTTCTTTATATATAATTGAATAAAGGGAGTAGGAAAAATCGAACAAAAAGGTAAAGGCAAAGCTATTATTTTGCAATAACTTAGCTTTCGCATTGCAATATCATAGCTTTTACCTCCTAATAGCATAGCTTTTACACTGCAATATCTATGCTTTTACAGTCTAAAAACTATGCTTTTGCAACGCGTTGATATTCAATATCTTACAAAACATATTTTACATCGTATTTCACATACGGAAAAATCGAACAATTTTATAATGTATTACTCTCTTTTATCCCGAATCTCTTGATATAAAAAAAGGATGAAAAGCAATGTTTTCCTTAACCTCTATTAAGATTTTTCAAAAAAATTTTGCTATCTCAGAAAAATGAAGTACTTTTGCATCTCCTTAAGAATTTAGTAATAACTTCATCATTTTAATACATTTAGGATAATAAACCTACCATGGCTTTTATCGAGACAAACAACATCAAAGGCGATGTCTTCGGTGGCATCACAGCCGGTATCGTGGCACTCCCACTCGCACTGGCATTCGGTATTCAGGCATTTAGTGGCGTTGACAGTCCTGAAGCATCCAGCATGGGTGCCCTTGCAGGTCTTGTCGGAGCTACATTGCTCGGTTTCTTTGCAGCCCTCTTTGGCGGCACTCACTCACAGATTTCCGGTCCTACTGGCCCTATGACCGTCATCACCGCTTCCATCGTAAGCGGAGCATGGGCAAGTTCGCAGGGCAATATCTCCGCTGTAATTCTCTCCATGTCGCTTGCCGGCATCTTCTGCGGACTGTTTCAGATTATCTCCGGACTTATCCGCATCGGTAAATACGTGCGTTACATCCCTTATCCAGTGCTCTCTGGATTCATGAGCGGCATCGGTGTCATCATCATCCTTCAGCAGATTTATCCTATCATAGGCAAGAAATCACCTGCCAGCACACTGGATATGATTATCAATTTCCCTGCCGCGCTGGCTGACGGAGTGAGCGTTATTGCCCTTGCTCTCGGACTTGCTTGCATCTCGCTCATCGTCCTTGTGCCAAAGGTGACTAAGAAGGTGCCTGCCACTCTCGTTGCTCTTATCGCTGTGACCGTGGTTTCCCTCTTCACAAACCTCGACTCTTCACTCACCATCGGCAATATCCCTGCCGGTCTTCCTATGCCTTTCTTCACAAAGGTACAGCTGGATGGCATCGACTGGGCTTCTGTACTTGAAGCTTCTCTCGTCCCTGGTCTGACCCTTGCTGGACTTGGCAGTATCGACACTCTGCTCACTTCTGTGGTTGCTGACAATATCACTAAGACCAAGCACAACTCAAATCAGGAACTCATAGGTCAGGGTATTGGTAATGCTGTGTCAGGCTTGTTCTGCGGTCTTGCTGGTGCGGGCGCAACTATGCGTACTGTGGTGAATGTAAAGTCTGGTGGTCGCACTCAGATTAGCGGTATGATACACGCTGTCCTCCTGCTTGCCATCCTTCTCGGACTTGGTTCTCTCGTGAAATATGTACCACTCTCAGTTCTTGCTGGTATCCTTATCACTGTAGGATGGGGCATCATCGACTTCCGTGGATTTAAGGATATCCTCCGCATTCCTAAGTCTGACGCTTTCGTTATGATGGTGGTATTCCTCATGACTGTATTTGTTGACCTGCTCACCGCTGTGGGAATCGGTATGGTAATCGCTTGCGTTCTCTTCATGAAGCGTGCTGGTGACCTCGTAGAAAACAGCTATAGCGCTAAGGCTCTCGACACATTCGACAAGGAAAGCCCATGGGAAGACGAGAAAGATATTCCTGAAGAAATCCGCAATCGCATATACATCGAGCGTCTTGATGGTCCTATCTTCTTCGGTAGTATCACTGGTTTCCAGCGTGTTATGCACGATATTCCTACCAATGTGAAGATTGTCATCATCCGTATGCGTCGCGTTCCTTTCATGGATCAGAGCGGTGTTTACGCTATGGAGACTGCTATCAAGGACCTTCAGGCCCAAGGCATAAAGGTGCTTATGACCATCATACAGCCTCAGCCTCGCTATATGCTTGAGAATCATCATATCATCCCTATTCTCATTCCTAAGGAGAATACTTTCGAGACCTTCGAGGAATGTACTGAATATCTCAAAGGTCTGTAATCGACTGATGGTCTTGTCATTTGGTGGTTATATTGTTTTGTAGAATGGTTGAATGCCATCATTGTTTGCAACTTATCAAACAACGAAACAACAAGACAACATAACCACCAAACAAACAGACAACATAACCGTTTTTTAATCTAAATAAAATAAATCATCCCTTCCCATACTCACGATTAAGAGTATGAAAAGGGATGATTTATTTTCTCATTTTGCAATAAAATCAGGACGGCACTTTCAGAAAAGTATCAATACGCTTAATGCCCTTTTCGGTGCAAACGCCACGCAGGAGACTGCATACAAAACTGAGAAATATCTCTTTCATGTCATAAGGTCTATAATCATCTTCAGTGCGGAAGAGCATGTGCATATCACGAGAAATCTTTACTATCAAACCGTAATTGACATCATCGCGGAAATAACCTTCTTCTATTCCTTTTGCAAAGAACTCCTGATACTTGTCTTCATCTTGTCCTCGTATCACCTTAAACCTCGCCGAGAGTCCAGGATAACGCGACAACTCACTAAAGAACAGCGGATTGGTGTTAGCATACATCTCTGTATGCAAACGCAAAAACTCAAGCAGGAGATCCATAATATCATCCGTCTGCTTGGCAAAGATTTCCATCTTCGTATCCCACTCCTTGTAAGAATCCACTAAGACATCAAACAAGAGTTCCTCCTTGTTCTGATATGTTTCATAAAGAGTACGCTTGCTTATCTTCATGGTTGAAGCAATATCATCCATCTTCACGGCTTTGATACCATGAAGTGAAAAGGCCTTTCTTGCCACTGGAAGTATCTGCTGCTTCAAGTGTCTGTGCCTATTGGTCTGGCTTTCTTGCATAGGCAATAATGGGAAGATTAAGGTAAAACTTTCAATTCAAGATTATTGGCATATCTCAGAGATGCCACTTATATCGCTCATCTATATCATTTTGCCCACAAAGTGAGAACGCTTCACGGCAATCTTACTTTGTGGGTAAATATTCAAAATGGGCAACTATTGTTTAAAATGGAAGGTCGTCAGCGCCTCCATCTGCTGGTGCCTCCGGCTGTGCAGGGAATGGAGCAGCTGGATTTACAGTATTATCAGCTACTGGAGCCTGAACTGGAGCGGCTGCAGCTACTGTTCCTGGGAATGGATTTTGTACGGCAGCAGCGGCATTTGGATCCACCTGACGAACATCAAATGCACGAACACTGTTAAACCAACGTCCGTTATACTCATGAGCATCAATATCGAAAGCCACGAGAACTTCCTGACCTATCTGGATATTGAAGCGCTGAAGGCGGTCTGCTCCAAATACAGTGAAGACCATCTTTCTTGGGTATGTGTCATGTGTCTCAATGACAAAATCCTGAGCTACCCACTCACCACGCTGACTCGTACCACTACGCTGTGGCAGAGCTGTTATCACTTTTCCTTGTAATTCCATATTTTATATTATATATAAGTTTCTTGATAATTATTGGGAATTTATGTTTTTCACACATTCCGTCTGCGAAATTACTAAAATATTTTTAATTTAGACAAATTTCATGCGATTATTTTTCTAATTATGCCAAAACTTTTGTATCTTTGTAACCTAAAACGGAAAGAAATAAAAATCAAAAAAAATATAAACTATGAGATTCTCACTTTCAAGTACTGCACTTAGCAGCAAACTCAACATCCTAAGCAAAGTAATAAGCCCTAAGAACTCTATTTCCATTCTGGAGTGCTTCCTCTTTGAGATAAAGGATGGAAAACTGACACTCACCGCTTCCGACAACACAAATATGATGAACTGCACTATGGATCTCATCGAATATGATTCTGATGGTTCATTCTGCGTTCCTAACCGCATCATGCTCACTTCCGTTAAGGAACTTGCAGAGCAGCCTATCGTCTTTGACGTAAACCTCGAAGATAATAGCATAAAGATGAACTATATGAATGGCTCATACCGCATCTTCGGACAAAGCGCTAACGAGTATCCTCGCATGAAAGGACTTGAAGGCGAAGCCACTTCCACAGTCCTTCCTTCTGAAGTTCTCATCAATAATATCAACCGCACACTCTTTGCTACCGCACAGGATGAACTCCGAATGGTAATGAATGGTCTCTACTTCGACCTCAAAGAAGACTATATGGCCATCGTAGCAAGTGATGGACATAAGCTCGTAAGAAACCGTATTTATGGTTGCAAGACCGAGACTCCTGCTTCATTCATCCTGCCAAAGAAGCCTGCTACATTGCTGCGCACTGTGCTTGCCGCTGATGGTTCGGACGTTACTATCCGCTTCAATCAGTCTAATGCTGAGGTAATATATAATGATGGTATGCTCTCTTGCAGACTTATCGAGGGCAAATACCCTAACTATAACAGCGTTATTCCACAGGATAATCCTAACCGTCTCACTATTGACCGCAAGGCTCTTATCAGTGCCCTGCGTCGCGTAATGCCTTTTGCAAGTGAAAGTACACAGCTCGTGAAACTCAGAATCCAATATAACAGTCTCGAAATCAACTCTGAGGACATCGAATTTGCTACAAGTGCTCGTGAGAATGTGGTGTGTGAATACGGCGGTATGCCTATGAGCATCGGATTCAAGGGTAGCGCTCTCTATGAGATATGCAACAATCTGACCTCTGACGAGATAGTAATCGAGCTCGCTGACCCAGGTCGCGCCGGCATCATCTCTCCTGCACAGCAGCCTGAAGGTGAAGACGTGCTCATGCTTATCATGCCTATGCTCCTCAACGACTAAGGTATTTGATTGGTATGGACTATAGTTTTTGATTGCAAATGACTTTGCTTTTGATTGCAAATGACTTTGCTTTTGATTGCCAATGGCTATGTTTTTGATTGCCAATGGCTTTGCTTGCAATCATCAATTGATAAAAGAATGGCTATCAAAAGCTATAGTTATGATTTTCAACAACTGAGCAAGGTAATAAATAGAACATTATTATTGGGTGGTAATCTACTATTCCACCTCACTACAATGAAACTTAATCTCACTAAACCATTGGTCATCTTCGACCTTGAGACGACCGGTCTGGACATCAGCAAAGACAGGATTATCCAGATTTCATACATCAAGGTAATGCCTGACGGCACAGAGAAAAGAGGCAATCACCTCGTCAATCCGGAGCGTTCTCTACCCCAGTTGGTAGTAGAACTGACAAGTATCACTGACGAGATGCTGGCTGACAAACCTACTTTCAAGCAGATTGCAGCCACTTTAGCACACGAATTTGAGGGCTGCGACTTCGCCGGTTTCAACTCAAACCGTTTCGATGTGCCTATGCTTGCTGAGGAATTTCTCCGTGCAGGGCAGAATTATGACTTCTCCCGCTGTCGTCTCATCGACGCACAGACGATTTTCCATAAGATGGAACGCAGAAATCTTGCTGCTGCATATAAGTTCTATTGCGGCAGAAAGATGGAAGATGACTTCCAAGCACACCTTGCTGACCAGGATACAGAAGCTACATACAGAGTGCTTCAGGGCGAACTTGACATGTATGCTCCTGGCAAACAGGAAGAGGAAGAGCGTCAATTAGAGAATGATATGGACGTTCTGAATGAGTTCTCACGCCAAAATGATAACGTCGATTTCGCTGGAAGACTGGTGTGGGGCGACGTGAAAGGACCTGACGGAAAGCCTCTTCTCGACAAAAACGGAAAGCCACGAAAGCAGGAATACTTCAATTTCGGAAAATATAAAGGCTTCACAGTGGCTGACGTATTGCGTCGCGATCCAGGTTATTTCAGTTGGATGATGGCTGGTGACTTCCCTCTTGAGACCAAACAATGGATGACTCGCATCAGAATGCGTGAGTCTGGACTCATTGGAAAGTAAGTCACTAAGCGCATTTTACGCCATTATTATATGCACATTACTGTATTATAAAGCGCATTTTGCAACATTATAAAGTGATGCTTACTATATTACGGAGTGCATTCTACAACATTATAATAAGTAAAAAAGAATTGACTGTACTCGGAAAAAATAACTCATTGATACGTACCATCGCTGTTATGGCGATGGTATGGTCATGTATTGTCCCTGCTTCAGCACAGGAATTGCTGGCTAAATTCACAGTCAACCGAAACGCAGTGCAGGGCACAGACAATGCTGTCTTTGAGAAATTCAAGGAGACTATCGAAGACTTCGTCAATCATAAGCAGTGGACCAACCTGCATTTCCAGGAGCATGAACGCATTCCTTGCAACTTTAATATCACGGTAAAGAAATACAATTCGGAGACAAACCTCTGGACTTGTACCGCCATGATACAAGCAAGCCGCCCGGTATTCAATAGTTCCTACACCACCACATTCTACAGTAATAATGATGGAGACTTCAATTTCGAGTTCTCACAATTCGACCAACTGGAGTTTAATGAGGACGTAATAGACAATCAACTGACCGCTCTCATAGGCTATTATGCCTTCCTTATCATAGGACTTGACCTCGAAACATTCTCTCCTAACGGTGGAGAAGAGATATTGCAACGCTGCATGAACCTTACCAATAATGCGCAAAATCTCGCTTTTTCCGGATGGAAAGCATTCGACAATTCCAAAAATCGCTTCGCAATAATCAATGATTACCTCGATGGTGCCATGGCTCCGTTCCGCCAACTGCAATATGATTACTACCGAAAAGGACTGGATGAAATGGCTAACAACGTGGAACGTGGACGCACAGAGATTACCACTACCATAGAGAATAATCTGAAAAAGGCACATAATGACCGTCCTCTTTCGCTGTTACCACAAATCTGGACGGAATTCAAGAAAGACGAACTTGCCAATATATATAAAGGTAAGGGAACACAAAAGGAGAAAGAAAGCATATATGAAATTCTCCAAAGCATCAATGCTTCACAAAATTCCCAATGGGAAAAGATCAAACAGTAAACCATGCTTAAGCTATTACACATAAAAAACTTTGCCCTCATCGACTCCTTAGACATCGAGTTTGACGCAGGATTCTCAGTCATTACGGGTGAGACAGGCGCCGGAAAAAGTATCATTCTCGGTGCTATTGGGTTGCTTATGGGACAACGTGCCGACTCAAAAGCCATCAAGTCAGGAGCTCATAAATGCACCATCGAAGCACATTTCGACCTCTCTAAGTATGGCATCAGCAAATGGTTTGAGGATAATGACATTGACTTCGACCCAGAAGACTGCATCATTCGTCGCGAACTGACAGCGGCAGGAAAGAGCAGAGGCTTTATCAATGACACACCTGCCACCATACATCAGATGCGACAACTCGGCGAAATGCTCATGGATGTCCACTCCCAGCACCAGAATCTCCTGCTGCAAAAGGAGGATTTCCAACTCAATACCGTAGATATCATTGCGCAAAACACTCTTGAAAGGAATGCTTTCACCAAGGCTTTCAAAGCCTATCATGAAGCAGAAACTACTCTGGAGCGCCTTCGTCAGCAGATATCAGAGTCACAACGCAATGAGGAATTTATGCGTTTCCAGCTCAATGAACTGACAGAAGCTAACCTTTCAGAGGGCGAACAGGAAGACTTGGAGAATGAAAGTCGCAGTGCGTCGCACACAGAAGATATCAAGGCTGCCCTTTATGAAGCCACCGAACTGCTCTCAGGTGATGATAATGACATCGTGGGAAACCTGAAAACGGTGTGCTCACGCATTGATTCCATCTCTCAACTATACCCAAAAATCAGCGAGATAAATGATCGATTAGCCTCTGCATACATAGAGATAAAGGATATTGCTTCGGAAGTCAGCTACGCATTGGATGATGTTGACTTTGATCCTCAAAGGCTTGAGCAAATCAATGAGCGCCTTGACACGATATATTCTCTCCAACGTAAATACAATATGAATACGGTGGAGGAACTCATTGAAGAAAGAAACAGACTGCAAAAGGCTGTAGATGTGATAGACAATTCTGACATAGAACTGACTACACAGACCGAACTTGTGGCAAAACTCAAAGCTATTGCAATGGAAAAAGCAAGCATTTTGAGCAAGACAAGGCACAAGTCAGCCAAGATTATCGAAAAGGAAATACACGAAAGACTCGTCTCCCTCGGAATGCCAAACGTGCAATTTGCCGTCGAGATAAAGGCTGGAGAAATGGGACACGATGGTATTGACCACATCGCTTTCCTCTTCTCAGCTAATAAAGGCATGGCTATGCGTCCAGTATCTCAAGTGGCTTCTGGTGGCGAAATAGCGAGAGTGATGCTTTCTCTCAAGGCTATGATAAGCGGAGCAATAAAGCTTCCTACCATAATCTTTGATGAAATAGACACTGGTGTCAGTGGTAAAATGGCTGAAAAGATGGCTGAGATAATGCTGCAAATGGGCAAAGCAGACCGTCAAGTGCTCAGTATCACGCACCTTCCTCAGATCGCTGCCAGAGGAACAGCGCACTATAAGGTGGAGAAACACGACACTGAAGATGGCACAACATCCATCATGCGTCGCCTGACAGAGGAAGAAAGAGTGCAGGAAATAGCACAGATGCTGAGTGGAGAAAACATCTCTGAGGCTGCTATTATCAATGCAAAGGAATTGCTTTACAAGAACAAATAACCATACTTTATTCTTTGTTGATTTATGATTTTGGCGTTTAAGGTCGAATTGTTTGCAATAAAAGCATACAACATAAGCCTGTCAATATGAACATCAATAACATAAAGCGACAAGACAACTAAACAACCGACAACAAAAAGATGAAAAAGATAATCGCAATAGTCATGCTTTTCGCCTGCGTAATGCCTGTGATTGCGCAGTCATCACAGGTAAAGAAAGCGGCAAAAAACGTCTTCAAACTCACTACATTCAATGAGGAAGGCAAACTACTCCATACAAGTTATGGAATTTTTACTGGCGCTGACGGCACAGCTCTGAGCTCTTGGGAAGCTTTTGTAGGCGCTTCATCTGCTAATGTCATTGATGCTCAAGGCAGAAAATATGACGTTGACTGCCTCATTGGTGCCAATGAGATATATAATGTCTCCAAGTTCCGCGTCATAATCCCAGAAGGAAAGAAGATGCAGATTACCCCTGCGGTAGTTAGTACCACTCCTGTGGCAGTAGGAGGCGAGTGTTGGCTGGTGGAATATGACATAAAGAATCCGGTGATAAAGCGCTTTTCTCCGTCTATTGTCGAAACTTTCGACCAGAATTTGCCTTACTACACCTTCGAGCAGACTGCACCTGACGAACTTGCAGGCTCGCCTTTCCTCAATTCCAACGGCGAATTGATGGGTCTCATGCAGCCTGCCAGCAAGCGCACAGACCTCTATTGTCCAAGTGCTCAGTATGCTATGTCTATGACAGTCAACGGACTTACAGCCAATCAGGCTACCATTCGCCAGACAAATATGCGAGTAGCTTTGCCGGAAGATTTCCAGCAAGCACTGCTTGCTCTCATGATGTCGCAGAGCAGAAGCACTGCAAAGAATATGATAGCCACCGCTGATGAGTTTATCAATCGATTCCCTACAGCATACGAAGGCTATGAGACCAAGGCTGCAACGCTCACTGACAAGGGCGAATACGCACAGGCTGACCAGGTGATGAAGGAAGGAATAGAGAAGAGTGAGAAGAAAGACGAGGCACATTTTGCCTTTTCTCGCATTATTTACAATAAGATAATACTGAGCAATGACTCTACTTTCACCACCTGGACTCTCGGCAAAGCGATAGAGGAAATTGATGCTGCGTACGCTATCAATCCGCTTCCTGCCTACACTCTCCACAAGGCTAAGATACTGTATGCACAGAAGGATTATGAGAAAGCCAGCGAACTCTTCGTCAATGTCAGCAAGACGAATATGCGAAGTGCAGAATGTTTCTTCTCTGCAGCTTTGTGTCAGCAGAACATTAAAGCCCCAAAAGAGACTGTAATAGCATTGCTTGACAGTGCAGTAGCATGTTTTTCAGAGCCTTACAGAGCTGACGCCGCTCCATATTTCTTTGCTCGTGCGCAATATCTTGACGAGGTAGGAATGTCACGTAAAGCCGTAACCGACCTCTATACTTACGAAAAAATCATGGAAGGACGTCTCAATGCAAACTTCTATTACATGCGTGAGCAGACCGAAATGCGTTGCCGTCTGTTCCAACAGGCTATCGAAGACATTATCAAAGCCTGCGAACTTGATCCTAACGAAGGCACTTATCACGCTGAGAAAGCATTGATATACGTTCGTGTAAACATGCTGGACGAGGGCATGCAAGCAGCAAAAGAGTGCATTGAGAAATTCCCAGACTATGGTGATGGCCACGCAATCCTCGGACTTGCACTCATACAGAAGGGTAAGAAAAAGGAAGGTTTGGCTGAATTAGAGAAGGCAAAATCTCTTAATTCACAAATGGCTCAACCACTTATTGATAAGTATGGAAAATAATAAGTAGGTAACAGGGATTAAACATTAAGTTCATACATCACCTACTTACCATAAGTATTTACCGATAGCCAGTAGGCTGTCAACCTACATAATATATTTTTTTCATCCACTTTTTTTAAAAATACATGGAAATAAAAAAGTCAGAATTTAAGATAAGCGCAGCGAAATTATCGCAGTGCCCGAAAGATAATATGATGGAGTTTGCCTTCATCGGCAGAAGTAATGTTGGCAAATCCAGCCTTATCAATATGCTTTGCAACCATAAAGGCCTTGCAAAGACTTCCGCAACACCTGGTAAGACCCTGCTCATCAACCATTTCACAATCAATGATTCATGGTATATCGTTGACCTTCCAGGCTATGGTTTCGCCAAAAGGTCGAAGAAAGTGCAGGATGATATCACAAAGATGATTTCTACATACATCCTTCAGCGCGAGCAGTTGGTCAACGTATTCCTCCTTATCGACATCCGTCATGACCCTCAGAAGATAGATCGCGAGTTCATGGACTGGCTCGGAGAGAACGGTGTACCTTTCTGTATCATCTTCACAAAGGCAGACAAGCTCGGTCCGGTGAAGGCGAAATCGAATGCTGACAAATACATGAAGACCCTCCTTGATGTATGGGAAGAGCTTCCTCCTTATTTCATTTCTTCTTCAGAAAAGAAACAAGGACGCGAAGAAATCCTCGACTATATCGACATGATAATCAATGCTCCTGCCGTGGAAGAAGAGTAAATCTGGAGAAATCAAGAAACATACATCACGTAATCTACTGTATATTAACGCTCTGACAGCAAACAAGCATCTGGGTAATACTCATGTAAGTTTGTCTTGTCAGCATCTTACATATTACATTCTTCACATTTCATTCTTCATTCAAATAAATGCAACCACTATTAGATATCCAGAACGTCAGCAAGAGATTTGGCGAGAGAGTGCTCTTTGAGGACATATCTTTCTCCATCGGAGAGGGTCAGCGCGTCGGTCTTATTGCGCAAAATGGAACAGGAAAAACGACACTTCTCTCCATGCTTACAGGCGATGAGAGTTGTGATTCCGGTGCTATCATCTACCGAAACGGGATAAAAGTGGGGTATCTCAGACAGGAACCGAAATTTCCTGAAGGCGCTTCCGTGCTCGAAGCCTGCTTCCACGGAGTGGATTTCGATGATGATGCCCAACTGAAAGCCAAGCAGATACTTACCCAACTCAGGATAAAAGACCTCAATCAGCCTATAGCTCAACTGAGTGGCGGACAGCAGAAAAGGGTCGCTTTGGCTCAGGCTCTGATTTCAAATCCTGACCTTCTCATCCTTGATGAGCCTACAAACCACCTCGACCTTGAGATGGTGGTCTGGCTCGAAGGCTTTCTCTCTCGTGGAAACCGCTCCCTCCTTATGGTCACTCACGACAGATATTTTCTCGATAATGTCTGTTCGGTCATCTTAGAGCTCGACAACAAGACCATCTATTCATACAAAGGCTCCTACTCCTACTATCTGGAGAAGCGCCAGCAGAGAATTGATGCCACACGTGCTAACATCGAGCACGCCAACAATCTCTATCGTCGCGAACTGGAATGGATGCGTCGTCAGCCTCAGGCACGTGGACATAAGGCTCGCTATCGTGAGGAAGCTTTCTACGAACTGGAGAAAGTAGCCAAGCAACGTATCGAAGAACGCCAAATCAGACTGAAGGCAAGCAACGTATATATCGGCTCCAAAATATTTGAATGCCAATACGTTTCAAAGGCTTTCCCTGCAAGAGATGACGCTTCTTCTGAAGGAAAAACCATACTGAAGGACTTCTATTACAACTTTGCCCGCTTTGAAAAGATGGGCATAGTGGGCAATAATGGCACTGGAAAATCCACTTTCCTCAAGCTTCTTCTTGGCATTGAGCCTGTGGACTCTGGCAAATTCGACATCGGAGAGACCGTAAAATTCGGATATTTCTCACAGGAAGGATTGCAATTTGATGAAAGTCAGAAGGTTATTGACGTCGTAAGGGACATAGCAGACTACATAGATCTCGGTCAAGGACGCCATCTGACAGCCTCACAGTTTCTCCAGCATTTCCTCTTTTCACCTGAACAGCAGTATAACTACGTCTATAAACTGTCGGGAGGCGAAAAGAGAAAGCTCTATCTCTGCACCGTATTGATGCGCAATCCTAATTTCCTCGTACTCGACGAGCCAACAAACGACCTTGACATCAAGACCTTACAGATTCTCGAAGAATATCTGCAAGACTTTCCTGGTTGCGTCATTGTCGTCAGCCACGACCGTTATTTCATGGATAAAGTGGTGGATCATCTGCTGGTATTCAGAGGTGAAGGCGAGATAAAGGACTTCCCTGGCAATTACACACAGTATCGAGAATGGCAAAAACTGGAGGATAAAAAGTCTGCTGAACTGAAAGAAGCCACACAGAAAGCCACAGCTTCGAGAAACGGCAACAACGCTCCTACTCCATCGCCTACTGGTAAAAGTCAGCGTGACCCTAACGCCGCTCCGCAGAAAAGAAAGATGACTTTCAAGGAAAAGCAGGAGTTTGCCCAACTAGAAAAGGACATTGAGGCACTGACAGCAGAGAAAGAGAGCATTGAGACAGCACTTAGTTCCGGCTCTGTCTCCGTAGAACAGATAACAGAAATGAGCAAGCGACTCCCTATACTCAACGAGGAACTCGACGAGAAGGAAATGCGCTGGCTGGAGCTTTCAGAGATATAATATCGCAACGACTTGATAGGAGGGCTTTTACACTGCTCTCCTATCCTCATAATCATAACAAACTCAATTTTGACAACACACATTTCCACTGACATCCGACAAGGATTCAGAGACGGTATTCCGATAGCTTTAGGCTACTTTGCTGTAGCTTTTTCATTAGGTATCATAGCTCGTAAAGCCGACCTTTCCATGCTTACTGGCTTCGTAAGCAGTTTTTTCACGCGTGCTTCGGCAGGAGAATATGGAGTGTATTCATTGATTGCACTCGGCACTACTTACGCTGAAATATTAGGAATCAGTCTTATAGCCAACCTCAGATATCTGCTTATGAGCGCATCTCTCTCGCAGAAGTTTGCTGAAGACACATCATTATGGAAACGCATAATGGTGGCACTCTGCATCACTGACGAAGTCTTTGGCATCTCGATAGCCTATCCTGGCAAACTGGCTCCATCCTATACCTTCAGTGCGGCTTTTATCTCTACCCTCTTTTGGGCTTCTGGCACTGCATGTGGCATATTGGCAGGCGGAGCATTGCCGACAAATATCGTTGCTGCATTGAGCGTTGCGCTGTATGGTATGTTCATAGCCATCGTCATTCCACCTTCCAAGAAGGACCACAATGTGGGCTGGGCAGTGATTGCAAGTTTCGTAGCAAGCGGACTATTCACTATAATGCCTTACGTAAGCCTTCTCAGTTCGGGAATGCGCACCATCCTCCTTACCATCATCATCTCTGCCGTGGCAGCATGGCTGAAACCCATCAAGACCTCATAAGCATGAACACCGTCGTATATATTCTCCTCATGATACTCGTCACCAATGCCATACGCATCCTTCCGGTGACACTGATCCGCAAGCGAATCACCAATCCTTTCCTTTGCAGTTTTTTGTATTACGTACCTTATGTGACACTTAGCGTAATGACTTTTCCAGCTATTGTCACTGCCACTTCCAGTACTCTTGCTGGGTCTCTGGCACTCGTATCAGGCATAGTAGCGGCATGGAAAGGCTTGGGACTATTCCCCGTGTCCGCTCTTTGCTGCATTGTCGTCTTCATAGTTGACACTCTTATGGCATAGAGATGTGACGGAAATTGTTCGATTTTTCCGTTCACGCATAGAAGACGAAAAATGACTGTATAACAACTTGATATTCAGAGCATTGCAAAAGCGTAGTTTTTAGGCGGTAAAAGCATAGTTATTAGGACGTAATATCTATGCTTTTACCGCCTAATATCTATGTTATTGCGATGTAAAAGCTTCGTCATTGCGAAGTCAAAGCATTACCATCGCTTTTTTGTTCTATTTTTCCTTTCTAATTATTGATTAGAGTTATATAGCCATAAGCTTGCGACTTATCATAAAAAGTTTCCTCCGGCAAGAGCAAAAGCGCTTGTCGGAGGAAACAAAAAACCGTTGGTGCGATGATCACATCGTTCCAACGGCTTACTCTTTTCTGTTCGAGTGAGTAATATATTACTCAGCAACAGCTGTATCAGCAGCAACTGTGTCAGCAGCAACTGTATCAACTGCAGTTGTGTCAACTGTATCCTCAGCAGGAGCCTGCTCAGTCTTCTGACCACATGATGCGAAAGAGATAGCTGCGATAGCTACGAACATAAAAACTAATTTCTTCATTTTTCTTTGCTTTTTAAAATATGTAAAACAATCTTTGTTTATTAAAACACTGCAAAGGTAAGCATTTTTCTAATACGACGTATCATTTTTTTTGATTTTTTTTCTACCCTTTTTGTAACTTTTTTGCAACATTTTGATATTCAATATTTTACGTAGTGTAAATAAAAGTTAAAATTTTTGCAATCTCGTCAAATCCCCATTTTTTAACACTTTTACGCTGTTTACGGACACAAAATTTGCCTGTCTATATTTTTTTTCGTACCTTTGCATTTGTACTAATATATATATGTACGCGTAGAGAATATGATAGATACATCAGCATTTCAAGGCAAGACAGCAAAATACTTCACTCTCGGATGCAAACTCAACTTTTCCGAGACTTCCACATTCGGACAGATGCTCCAGGAAATGGGCGTCAGAACAGCGGACAAGGCTGAGAAAGCGGACCTCTGCCTGATAAATACTTGCTCAGTAACGGAAGTGGCAGATAGCAAATGCCGCCAGGCTATACGTAAGATGGTGAAAGAAAACCCTGACTCTTTCGTCATCGTGACTGGATGTTACGCACAGCTTGAAGCAGAGACCGTAGCAAAGATTGAGGGCGTGGACCTCGTATTAGGAAGTAATGAGAAAGCAAATCTCATCGACTACCTCTCAAACGCCTGGAGCAACCAATTACGCAAGGGCGACATCACAGCGGAAAAGTACAGTCATTGCGGAGAGTTTCATGCCGTAAAGACAAAAGACATCAAGACTTTCCAGCATTCTTGCTCAAAAGGAAACAGGACACGCTATTTCCTTAAGGTACAAGATGGATGCAACTATTACTGCACCTACTGCACTATACCTTTCGCTCGTGGCAATTCTCGCAACCCAAGTATCAAGAGTCTTGTGGCACAAGCCAAGAAGGCTGCTGCTGAAGGTGGTAAGGAAATCGTTATTACTGGAGTCAATATCGGTGACTTCGGACAGACTACAGGAGAGAAATTCATCGACTTGGTAAAGGCACTCGATGCCATCGAGGAGATAAAGAGATACAGAATTTCAAGTCTTGAGCCTGACCTTATCGACCAAGAACTGATAGAATACTGTGCAAAGAGCCGAGCTTTCATGCCTCATTTCCATATTCCTTTGCAGTCGGGCTCTGACTCCGTGCTGAAACTGATGCACAGACATTACGACACCAAACTCTTCATAGACAAGATACAACTTATCAAAAAGCTGATGCCAGAAGCATTCCTGGGCATTGACGTGATGGTAGGCACACGAGGTGAGACTCCGGAATACTTCGAAGAGACCTACAGATTGCTTGACAGCCTGCCTGTCACTCAGTTGCACGTATTCCCTTATTCCGAAAGACCTGGCACTGCCGCACTCAAGATTCCTTACGTAGTGGATGCAAAAGACAAGAAGATAAGAAGCCAAAGACTTCTCGATATGTCTGAAGAAAAGACTCAAGCTTTCTATGCTTCACACATCGGAGAGGTGAAAGAGGTGCTATTCGAGAAAGCTCCACGCGGTAAAGCAATGCATGGTTTCACTGACAACTATATCAGAGTGGAGCTCCCCGCTGCACTGTCGAAAGAGGAATACGACAATGAAATAATGATGGTCAGACTGAAAGACTTCAATCATGACAAGTCTGCTCTCGTCTGCGAGATAATTAGTGAGTAGTCTGAATTTGCATTACACTATCTACTTATGAAGAAAATAGCGATTGTAATACTCAACTGGAACGGGGCTCACATGATGAGAACCTACCTTCCTACCGTAATAAAAAATTCTCCAGAGGCGGAGGTAATCATTGCAGATAATGCTTCAAGCGATGATTCGCTGAAGATGCTGGCAAGCGATTTTCCAGAAATCAGAACCATAGTGCTGGATAAAAACTATGGTTTTGCTGATGGATACAACAAGGCTTTCAAGCAGGTGGAAGCGGAATATCTTCTTCTTCTCAATTCTGATGTCGATGTGCCTGAAGGCTGGCTTGCTCCCCTACTCGACTTTATGGAATCTCATCCAGAAGTCGCTGCTTGCCAACCGAAACTGCGCGCCATAAAGGATAGGGACTCTTTCGAATATGCTGGCGCTGCTGGTGGTTTCTTAGATAAGTATGGTTATCCATTCTGTCGAGGCAGAATCTTTGAGACTGTGGAGAAAGACCTCGGACAATACGACAAGAACATGGAGATTCTATGGGCGACAGGCGCTTGTATGATGGTGAGAGCCAAGGACTATTGGGAGGCTGGCGGACTGGATGGACGCTTTTTTGCACACAATGAAGAGATAGATCTCTGCTGGCGCATTCGTCTGTTAGGCAGAAAGATATACTGCATCACTGACAGTACGGCTTACCACCTCGGAGGCGGAACACTGCCAAAGGGCAACCCAAGGAAGACATTTCTCAACTTCCGAAACAATCTTACGATGCTCTATAAGAACCTGCCTGACAGCGAACTGCATCATGTCATGCGCGTAAGATTCTTTCTCGACTGGCTTGCAGCCTTCCAGATGCTGATTCTCGGAAGAAGTATCGGGGATTTCAAGGCTGTGATACGTGGCAGAAGTGAATTTAATCGCTGGAAACATGATTTCGACAATGATCGAAAACGCATTCAGAGCACAAAGAAGGTAACACATATTCCTGAGATTTTCGGGAAGAGTTTACTTTGGCAATACTATGCAAAGGGCAAGAAATTGTTCAGCCAACTCTAAACTGACAACTTATTATCACATAGCGATATATGACCAAACGCGAACGATACGAATACATACTTGACCATTTTCGCGAGAATATGGGAGTGGTTTCTTCTGAACTTGACTTTGGGAGCACATTCCAGTTGCTTGTCGCTGTAATGCTAAGCGCACAGTGTACCGACAAACGTGTGAATATGGTCACTCCACCTCTCTTTCATGATTATCCCGATGCAAAAGCAATGGCTTCGGCTGATGAGAATGAGATTTATGAATACGTGAAAAGCATTTCCTACCCTAATGCAAAGGCACATCATCTCGTAGAGGCGGCAAAGATATTGGTAAGCGATTATGACGGCGAAGTACCTTCTGACATGGATGACCTCTTGCGCTTGCCTGGGGTAGGCAGAAAGACTGCCAATGTCATTCAGGCTGTTGCTTTCCGCAAGTCGGCTATGGCTGTTGATACTCATATTTTCCGCGTTTCACACCGTCTCGGACTTGTGAAAAAATCCGACAACACTCCTTATAAAGTGGAGATGGAACTGATAAAATACATCCCTGCAGCCGATATTCCAGATGCACACCACTGGCTCTTGCTGCACGGACGATATGTCTGCACAAGTAGGAAACCTAAATGCGAGAAGTGTCCTTTCACATCATTCTGCCCTGAAAAGAAAAAGATTGACGCTGAAGGATAAAGACACCTGTGATTGAAATAATGCAATACCAAAAAGAGCATTCTACATTTGATTCTGTAGAATGCTCTTTTTTATGTTCTATCGTGTTATCCTTTCCAGCGGAGGCAAAGCATTGTAATATCATCGCTTTGCTCATTTCCATCTGCAAAAGTTTTTACTGCATCAAAGACTCCATCAGCCATTTCCTTCATCGAAGCATCCTTCAGCAGCTCGACAATACCGAGAGTATGACTATCTCCAAAGAGTTCCATCGCTTTGTTCTCGGCTTCTGTCACGCCATCAGTATAGAGGAAAAGGGCATCATCCTTTTGCATTTGCACGCTTTCTGTCTGATAAGAGAAGTCGGCAATGGCACCTGCTGGAAGATTTGTGCATGGTTTCATAAAGTCGGTACTGCCTTTTGTAATCAATATCGGAGCGTTATGTCCGGCATTGCAATATGACAGCATTCCGGTTTCCATATCCAGGACACCACAGAAAAGGGTGCAAAACATATCCTGGTCATTACCGTTAGCCAGTTCACTGTTTATTCCTGAAACTATTATCGATGGCTCATTGCTGTATCTTCCCACGTTGCGGAAGAGATGACCTACCACCATCATAAACAAGGATGCTGGGACTCCCTTGCCTGATACATCCCCGATAAGGAAGAAGAGTTTTTCATCGCGCATGAAGAAATCAAAGATATCACCGCCCACTTCCTTTGCTGGAACCACGAGTCCATAGATGTCTATGTCATTTCTATCGGGGAATGCTGGGAAGGTCTTTGGCAAAAGACCCTTCTGTATCTGGGATGCAATATGGAGATCTCGCTCCATTCCTGCCTTTTTCTCTGTAGTATTGCGCAAGTCGGCTATGTAACGAACCAGTTCTTGCTGCATGGCAACGAAGGAATTGCGCAGATGCGATATATCAGAATGGCCGCTAACCTCAGGAATCTTATAGCTGAAATCACCATTGGAGATGGCATTTGCTGCCTCCGCTATTCTGCCTAAAGGACGTAATTGCCAATTGACTGTCAAGATTATACATGATACTATGGCAAGAATCAGCAGCATGAGCATCGTTATCACAAGCAAAGTGATTATCATTGTCATGTCATTATTGTCACCTAATGGCACCACGCAAGTCACTATCCATCCGGTTTTTGCAATCACTTCCGATGACATCGAACTGTTTCCTACGTCCTTTACTCCTACAAGACGACACATAAAACCTATCACCTTACTGCTATCTATAGGTATTTCAGGCGCTTCGCTCACATATTTCATTATAAGAGAAGAGTCTCTATTATAGAGGAAGAGTCCTTCTCTGTCAGCAACAGTGATATAAGCATTGCCGGATTCAATCTCTTTGTCGGCTATTTTCTTGAGCCAATCCAGATTTATGTCAGCGCAAAGCACGCCTTTTACCTCGCCTTTTTCATTGATAAGGGGAGTCAAAAACGTGGTAACTGCATTGTGTTTTGCATTTTTAGAAGTCGAAAGAGAGGCTACAGACTTGCCTTTTGCATTGATTTGGGAAGGCATAAGAGTGGTAACTGGCGACTGATTACTATGCTTTGCCACGTAATGCGGACCACTCCAGAGGCTTATCTTCTTGCTTTTTACTATCCTAATACATTCATCCAACTCCTTGTTTCCATAATTATCACTATCTGAAAATGCCACGTAAGCACGCTCTATATCTGGTGTTCGCACCACGATACTGTCGCAAATCTGCATAATAGCGCCACTATCAGCGCCTTTTTGCTGCGCTATCAGCGCCACAGTCTTCACGACATTCTCCACATTATTTATGTTGTCCTCTATATCTTTCTTCACGACTTTTTCCATCGTGGACATTCTTGACATATTACTTACACCGCCCACAATCACAGTCATGACGTTAGTGAATGACAATCCGAGGATTATCATCACCACAATCAGCACCATATTGATGCGGAAAGACATCGAGGAGAAAAGTCTTCGTTTCCTGTTGTCCTGTCTATTCATGTGTGCAAAGATACAAAAAAAAAACGAATAAACAGCAAAATCAGCTACGAAAAAGTCCATAAACGCGAAAAAGGTTCGCCCAAATCAATGAGCGAACCTTTATTTATTATTTTGAGAGAGTTATTACTCCTTCTTTCGGAAATGATGATTACTCACCCTTCTCCATCTTAGCCTTCAATGCTGCAAGAGCGTCGAAGTCACCGAGTGACTGTGCAGCAGCTACGTTATTGATAGCAGCTGTCTCTTCCTTCTTAGCAGCACGTGGCTTGCGAGCTGGCTTCTTCTCCTCTTCACGCTCAGCCTCGAATGTGCGAGAGTGAGAAAGGATGATACGCTTAGTCTCCTTAACGAACTCAATTACCTTGAAATCGAGCTCTTCACCAACCTGTGCCTCAGTGCCATCCTGCTTAATAAGGTGCTTAGGAGTAGCGAAACCTTCACCACCTTCATTGAGAACGATTACAGAACCACGCTCCATCTTCTCAGAAATCTTACCCTTGTGGATAGAACCTGGAGTGTAGATTGTCTCGTAAGTGTCCCAAGGATTCTCCTCAAGCTGCTTGTGACCGAGAGAGAGACGACGGTTTTCCTTGTCGATGTCGAGAACTACAACGTCGATAGGTGCACCTACCTGAGTGAACTCTGAAGGGTGCTTTACCTTCTTTGTCCAAGAGAGGTCAGAGATATGGATAAGTCCGTCAACACCTTCCTCAAGCTCTACGAAGATACCGAAGTTGGTGAAGTTACGTACCTTAGCGTTGTGCTTAGAACCTACAGGGTACTTAGTTTCGATGTTCTCCCATGGATCATCCTTGAGCTGCTTGATACCAAGAGACATCTTGCGCTCGTCACGGTCGAGAGTAAGGATAACTGCCTCAACCTCATCACCAACGTGCAGGAACTCCTGTGCGCTGCGGAGGTGCTGGCTCCAAGACATCTCAGATACGTGAATAAGACCCTCTACACCAGGAGCAACCTCAACGAATGCACCGTAGTCAGCGATAACTACTACCTTACCCTTGATGTGATCACCTACCTGGAGGTTTGGATCAAGTGCATCCCATGGGTGTGGAGTGAGCTGCTTGAGACCGAGAGCGATACGCTTCTTCTCCTCATCGAAGTCGATGATAACAACGTTGATCTTGTCGTCGAGCTTCACCACCTCGTGTGGATCGCTTACGCGGCCCCAAGAAAGGTCTGTGATATGAATGAGTCCGTCAACGCCACCGAGGTCAACGAATACACCGTAGTTGGTGATGTTCTTAACAGTACCCTCGAGTACCTGACCCTTCTCAAGCTTAGAGATAATCTCCTTGCGCTGAGCTTCGAGCTCCTGCTCGATGAGAGCCTTGTGAGAAACCACTACGTTACGGAACTCCTGATTGATCTTAACGATCTTGAACTCCATGGTCTTGCCTACGAATACATCGTAGTCACGGATAGGATGTACGTCTATCTGGCTGCCTGGAAGGAATGCCTCGATGCCGAATACATCAACAATCATACCACCCTTAGTGCGGCACTTGATGTAACCCTGAACAACTTCCTCGTTATCGAGAGCAGCATTAACGCGATCCCAAGACTTGCTGAGGCGAGCCTTCTTGTGAGAAAGGATCAACTGACCCTTCTTGTCTTCCTGATTTTCTACATATACCTCTACAACATCACCAACCTTGAGGTCTGGGTTGTAGCGGAATTCAGATGCTGCGATGACACCATCGCTCTTGTAACCGATGTTAACAATTACCTCTTTCTTGTCGATAGAAATAACTGTACCGTCAACTACCTGATGCTCAGACACCTTGTTAAGAGTTGAATCATAAGAGGCAGTCTGCTCCTCCTTTGATACTTCGCTGATACCGCCGTTCTCAAACTCTTCCCAATTGAAGTCATCGAGTGGCTGTACGTTTTTAAAGTTTGACATGTTAATTAAAAAAAATAAATAGTGAATAATAACGCCTAATGGTTTCCTTGCAGACCTTTCAGACGCAAAATCGTGTGCAAAGTTACTATAATTTATTATGAATTAGGCACTAACGCATGATTTTTATTTCATCATTTAAAAAATATTAACACAAATCAAACGCTTTAATGATGAAAAAGCCCTAACTTTGCATTGGAATTGTTATTTGGTTGTTTAGTTGTCTTGTTGTTTGGTTATCTTTGTGTTTGCGAGATTTGAAATCAGCGACACAACAGAATAACAAAACAACCAACCAAACAACTAAACAACAAAACAACGAAACCACTAATCAACAAAACATCACCATGCGAATTATTACAACCTTTTTATCATTATTTATCCTCATGCTTCCACTACAAGCCAAGAAAACAAAGACAGTAGAAATCAAACTAATAGAGACTTCTGACGTGCATGGAATGTTCTTTCCTATCAATTATATGACAGGAAAACCTATAGATGGAACATTGGCAAGAGTGAGCAGTTACGTGAAAGCGGAACGCAAGAAGTATGGTAATAACCTCATATTACTGGAGAATGGCGACCTTCTTCAGGGACAACCAACAAACTATTACTGGAATTTTATCAACACAAAAGAGCCTAATATCGGTGCTACTATCATCAATTATATGGGTTATGACGCCCAGAATTTCGGCAATCACGATGTGGAAACGGGCCATAAGGTATATGATAAATGGGTAAAAGAGGTAAAATGTCCGGTATTGGGCGCTAATATCATCAACGATGCGACAGGCGAACCATACGTTACACCTTATATTATATTAGAGCGAGAGGGCGTAAAAATCGCAATTCTCGGTATGCTCACGCCAGCAATTCCAAACTGGCTCAGCAAGGATATATGGGAAGGAATGCACTTTGAGGAAATGATTTCATCGGCAAAGCGCTGGGTTAAGGTGATAAAAGAGAAGGAAAAGCCTGACGTCATCATCGGTCTTTTCCACTCAGGCAAAGAAGGTGGCATCACAACTTCTGATTATTGCGAAAATGCAAGCAAGAGTGTTGCCGAGCAAGTGCCGGGATTTGACATTATTTTCTATGGTCACGACCATCAACCATACTGTGGTAAAACCGTCAACAGCGAAGGAAAGAGCGTCTATATCATAGATCCTGCTAATCATGCAAAGATGGTTGGAGAGGCAATAATCAAGATAACACTCGACGGAAAGAAGGTGATAAACAAGGAAATTACGGCTTCTCTCCCATCAATGAAGGAGCAACCAGTGGATGAAGATTATATGCTGACCTTCCAAAAGGAGATAAAAGAGCTTGAGGCATTCACCTCAAAAGTGGTAGGAACCTTTGAGACTTCTGTCTATACTCGCGATGCTTTCTTCGGTTCTTCTGCATTCTCTGACCTCGTTCATAATCTGCAATTGTCTATAACTGGCGCAGATATATCATTTAATGCACCGCTTATGATGAACGCATCAATAGAGAAAGGTCCTGTGACTATGGCAGATATGTTCAATCTCTACAAATATGAGAACAAACTTTACATGCTTAAGATGCGCGGCTCTGAGATACATAAGTACCTTGAAATGAGTTATTCACTTTGGACAAATCAGATGAAGACAACTGATGACCACATACTTCTCTTTGACGAAACGCATACAGACAAGCGCAATAGCGGACTGAAGAATGCCTATTACAACTTCGACAGTGCGGCAGGCATTATCTATACTGTTGATGTAACGAAGCCAAAGGGCGAGAAAATCACGATTATCAGTATGGCAGATGGCACACCTTTCTCAGAGGATGCTTGGTATAAGGTGTCAATGAACTCGTATCGTGGCAACGGTGGCGGAGAGTTATTGACCCGCGGCGCAGGTATTCCTAAGGACGAAATAGAGTCACGCATCATCTATCGCTCCGAACTCGATATGCGTTATTATTTCATGAAGGAGATAGAACGCCTCGGACACGTCTATCCTAAGGCAAACAACAACTGGCATTTCATACCAGATGAGTTTGCCATTCCAGGAATTATTCGCGACAAAGCTATACTCTTTAAGCAATAGAAAAAAGTCAACATCACTTTTGTTTTATTGTAAAAACTATGCTTTCAAGATGTAAAAGCTAAACCATTAAAAAGTAAAAGCTAAACTATCGGAAAGTAGAAACTAAACTATTAGGAGGTAATAACTAAGCTATTAGAAGGTAATGACTAAACTATTAGGTAGTAAAAACTATGTTATTACGTTGTGAAAGCTTGGATATTGCAATGTAATACCTATTTTTTGCATAGCAATTATAAAACAAAAAAAGTGCGTTGTAATTCCACCTTTCCACCTCAAAGAACTTAACCACCTAAGTATCAGATGAATAAATAGGGTGGAATATAGGGTGGAATATTGAGAAGTTCCACCCTAATTCCACCCTATATTCCACCGTCCATACCCTATTGACAATCAATACTTTACAAAGTAAAGGTGGAAGAGTGGAATTTCAAAGTACTTTTTTATTTTTTAAAAATAATACTCAATTATACTACGCCATAAAACTACAACACATCCAACAAACAATAACCTAAACAATGCTACGAACTATTCTCTTTCTATATTTCTGTTTTATGTCCATTGACATAGAAGCCCAGACAGGATGGTTTATACCATCAAGCAAATTCAGTAGTGGATTGATAAATGATGTCTGCCAAGATGGAGATGGCTTTATATGGGTGGCTACAGATTATGGACTTAACAGATTTGATGGTTATCGCTTTACTACTTTCCTTCACCAGCGAAATGACACTACTACGCTGAGCAGCAACATCGTGGGAGTTCTATTTTGTGATAAGAAGGGAAATATGTGGATTGGCACTACAAAAGGTTTGGACCGCTATAACCGCACCACTGGAAGATTTACACACTATCCTTTTGCGGATGGGGCGAAGCCTCGTGTTACAGAAATCGGGCAATTATCTGACGGCCGACTATATGTAGGAACAAGCGGATACCACGGTAACTACGTACTCGATGGCAATTCACAATTAGTACATTGGGATGAGGGCGACACGTCTATACACTTTGTAAACAATACATTATCAGACTCAAAGGGAAGATTTTGGCAATGTTCCTCAGGCGATTTATTTACAATAAAAGGAAAGAATGGACTACACCGCATGAAGTCTGATTTAGGTTTTGTCGTAGATTTTGCCGAGCGAGGTGATGAGATATTGATAGTCTGTCAGAATGGTATATATAGTTATCGCAATGATAAGCTTTCTGTAACAGACTTCGATATGAAAGCAAAAAATCCTGATGTCATATTTCAAAGCGTGTATATTGACAGGCATAAGAACGTCTGGTTGGGCACTCGTGGCGATGGTCTTTTCCGTTTGTCTGCCAACAGTAAAAAGATGGAGCGTGTAGAAATCCATACAGAAGGCTTCGATTTGAACTCCGCAAAGATTTGGGCTATCACGGAAGACCGAATGGGTAATATCTGGTTGGGATGCCATTCTCGCGGACTACTTATGTTACAGAGAAAAGCACAACAGTTTCAATCATGGAGCTTTAAGGCACAAAATGTTAATCTAAGTTCGACTGTCACATCTATATGTGAAGGCGATAATAGCATGATATGGTGTACAATACAGGGCAATGGCGTCTATGGTTTTGATCGTAATGGGCACATTATTTCGCATCCTTCAGCCCCTTCTTCTGCTGAATGTATATATCGTGATGGGCAAAAACGATATTGGTTAGGCACAGGAAATAGCCTTTATAGTTATAATCCTGTCAATGGGAATAGCGAGAAGATGTGTTCATTCGATTGCGATCAGTTCCACTGTATGACAAGCGACGCTAATGGAAAGCTCTATATCTCAACCTTTTCTCGCGGTTTTTGCATCTTCGACCCTATCACTCGCCAAATTCGCAATATCAATAGTTCACAGAAAAAGGAACGAAACGGATGGCTATGTAACGATTGGGTAATGGCAATGACATTCGACCATTCTGGTAATCTATGGCTTGCTACATCATCAGGCATATCATGTTATAATCCAAAAACTGACAGTTTCCGGCAGTTTAAGAATCGCAATAACATTCTAAACGATATATTGTGTTTCTCTATATGCGAGACAAACGACGGCAATATTATGATTGGTACTGCCGAAGGACTCTATATATGTAATGCTCACACTGGAGACGTAACACCTTTTGCTGGTGGTCTGCCCGACAAAGTAGTGGGCTACATATCAGAAGATGAAAATGGAGACCTATGGTGTGCCACGTCTATGGGTATCTGGCAATACGACAAAAAGAGGCAGCAATACATCGGTCATGTCAGTGGTTACGGTCTCACCTCACATGAATATATCAATTGTATTGGACTAAAAGCGTCCAATGGTTGCATCTGCTTTGCAAACAATGACGGGCTGACTGTGTTTGATCCACACCAAGTGAAAGGTAGTAACACTTCATTACCCAAAGTAGTCTTGACTGATTTCCTCATAGCAGGCAAGTCACAGCCTTTCGCATCCAATTCATCTTCTCTCACAATCTCTTATCTTGACAATCTCCTTGCTCTGGAGTTCTCATTACTCGACTTTAACTATCCTGCAAGCATTGTATTTGAATACCGCATAAATGGAGGTAAATGGATGACCAACTCAGAAGGTCAGAATAGCATACAGTTAAGTCGTCTGCAACCTGGAACTTATCATATTGATGTGCGAGCCACTGCTTTAGGTATCTATTCTCCTGTCACTTCGCTTACTATCGAGGTCACACCGCCGTGGTATTGCTCCACTACAGCATACATCTTCTATGCCATTGCCATTATATTTATAATAATGTATATAGCTAAGACATGGCGACGCAGAGAGCGTCATCGCCTTGATGAAGATAAAATGAAATTTCTTATCAATGCCACACACGATATCCGCTCGCCTCTTACGCTGATTATGGGGCCTATTAAGAAACTGAAGACTACGGATTTGGATAAACTGAAGACTACAGAGGAAATCCAATCGTTCTGCACATCCGTTCTCCAACCATCAATTCAGACCATCGACCGCAACGCTGAGCGACTGATGCTTCTCGTCAATCAAATTCTCGATGAACGCAAAATAGATAAGAAACAGATGCAATTACAGTGCCGAGAGACAAATATGGTAGGATTTATCGCCAGCATCTGCAAACTATATCAATATAATGCCAACCAACGCAATATCACATTCACTTTCGAACATGATAAGGATTATGTGTTGGTATGGATAGATCGTCAGAATTTCGATAAAGTAATCAGCAATCTTTTGAGCAATGCTTTCAAATACACCTACGATGGCGGAATGGTCAAAGTGGTGCTAAGAGAATTGGAAAAAGAGATTGAAATAATGGTAATCGACAATGGAATGGGCATTAAAGATACTGACAATAAACGTATCTTCGACCGCTTTTACCAAGGCTCAAACGCTGATAGCATCGGTATGCAAGGCACTGGAATAGGTTTAAACCTTAGTCAGAGCATTGTCAAAATGCATGGAGGACTGATAAAGGTGGAAAACCGTACCGATAGTGAGCAAGGCACTTGCTTTGTCGTGACAATTCCAAAGGGGAATAGACATCTAAAAGCGGAAGAGATAGTCAATGATACTCCTGCGAAAGAGGTCCTTTCTACCCATAATGTCAAGCAGACTTATCGTCAATTCAGTATTCTTATTGCTGACGATGATGCTGAGATTGCCGACTATATCATTGCAGAATTAGGCAACAAATATAAGTTTGAGCACGCTCCTAACGGGAAAGATGCCCTCAAACGCTTGCTTACTGGGCAATATGACCTTGTCATTAGCGATGTTATGATGCCAGAAATGGATGGTATTACCCTGCTGAAACGCATCAAGGAGAATCCGAATATCTCGCAGTTGCCTGTCATTATGCTTACCTCAAAAGCAGAAATAGAGCATAAACTGGAAGGTCTGAAGAATGGAGCTGACGCTTACATTGCAAAACCTTTCAGTATGGATGAACTGCATATTCAGATAGACAATCTCATAGACAACGTACGCAGGCTACGAGGTAAATTCAGTGGTGCACTTAAGCAAGAAGAACGCGTAGAGAATATTGAGATAAAGGGTAATAATGAAACCCTTATGGATCGTATCATGCAATCTATCAATGCCAATATGTCATCACCTGAATATAATGTAGATACTCTCGCTTCTGATGTCGGTCTTAGTCGCGCCCAACTGCATCGTAAGATGAAAGAAATAACAGGTATCTCCACAGGTCGCTTCCTTCGCAATATCCGAATGGAGCAAGCGGCTCGTCTGTTACGCGAAGGTAAGGTCAACATCTCGCAGATTGCAGACAAAGTAGGTTACATTGATCAGGCTCATTTCTCTACTGCGTTCAAGACTCATTTCGGTTTATCTCCTAAAGAGTTCTTAGAAAAGAAAGAATAAGATGGAGAATCCATTAATGTAAGAATGAAAAATACATTAAATGGAGAATAGAGAATACATTAAATGAAGAATGAAGATTATGTTCTTCGCCTTGAGGTTTCATATTGAGAAACAAGACTAACTTCTATTCTTCATTCTCCATTCTTCATTCTTCATTTTGGACATTCTTCATTTTGAACATTCTTCATTTTGTTCCAAACTCTCTAAATTTCAAACGTTTGAGACATTTTCCAATATACATGCGACAAAATTCTTTTGATGTTGCATGTATTTTTTATTCCTTTGCAGACGAAAATCAAAACTACTAAAAGAAACAATGAAAAGACTAATCATTTTCCTTACAGGCTTATTATGCCTATGCTTTTCTGCTTCAGCACAACAACGCCGTCCCATTGACAATGAACATCCTCTGTGGATGGTACATATCGACGTATGGAATGCTGCCGATCCACAAAAGATTATCAATCTTATTCCTGATGACATTAAGCCTTGGGTATGCATGAATCTGAGCCTTTCATGCCAATATGATAAGGAGAAGAATGTCTATAAGATGCCACGAAGTGCAGTGAGAACTTACAAATCATGGGCTTCTATCTGTCAGCTCAACGGGCTTTGGTTTACTTGCCAACCAGCCTCTGGAGGACGCACGCATCTACAAGTGGACGACCTTGAGACGTTTGAGTATTTCTTCAAGCATTATCCCAATTTCTTAGGTTGGAACTTTGCCGAACAATTTTGGGGCTTCGATGAGACTGATATGGGATCTGCCACACAGGTGGGACAGATAGCTTTGTTTGCCAACCTTGTGAAAATGTCACACAAATATGGTGGCTTCTTGACTATATCATTCTGCGGAAACATCTGGAGCCACGGCTTAAGTCCTGTTGGAATGATGAAGAGAAATCAGGATTTGCTTCAAGCATGCCGCGACTATCCTGAGGCTATACTTTGGCTTTACAAATATACCCAACCTTGGTGTTTCTACAATGCCGAGAGTGTTACTTTGTCGCCATTTATTAGTGGTTTGGCAAAAAACTACGGTGTACGCTACGACCGTTGTGGGTGGTGTGGTGCTATGGATAGTGCTCTTGGCAATAATAAAGCTAAATATCCTATTGCTGCTGGCATCGGCACAGTAATGGAACAATGTGGTGTGAATGGTGGAGCCGTCTGGGACGGTCCAGAAACCATTCCTGATGAATGTTTCAAGGAGAGTAACAATTCCATTGTAGATGGTTATACACGTCGTAATTGGACTGTTTATGATGGTTTCCGAGGTGCGTGGATAGATATGTTTCGAAAGATTATCGACGGTACATTATATATTCCTACACGCAAAGAAGTGGTGGATAGCACACGTATCGCCATACTTGCCAACACCTCTTCTGGCAGTGACGAAGACAAATATGCTTCTTGGGGCAGTCTCTATGATGGCTTATACAAGCAAAATGACCCTACAAACCCAGGCAACGGACAATGGATGGAGAACAGATGTTACTTCAAAAAGACGGGACGTTACCGCACTATCCCTCTCTGCATAGAAATGTATGACGACATCGCCAAGACGATTCCGATGAAGATAAATCGCGCCACAGCAAAGTCAAATTGGGCAAATATCAAGACGAAAACGGCTCTTTTCGATAAGTATTACCCAAAGATGTCAACTGGCGACCTTTTCGTTTCGCGCGTACAAAACCAACTTATCACATATACCCCTTATACTTATTTGAACAATAAGCGTACAGCCACTGGCAGAATGCCTCTTCTCTACAACTCCTGCGACTCATTAACCATGACTTTAGGAATGCTCGGCAGTGGCATTGTGCGTGAGTATAGCGACCATATTGATTTCTATCTTAACAATTATCGCTCTGATTCCACTGCGGTAGTTACCGAAACTATTACCATCATTGGAGCCTCTGCAGAGCCTTCTTTTACAATAAAAAAGGGACAATTAGCTAAAGGCAATGCCACGGCAGAATGGAATCCTATTACTGGTATCTATACTCTTACTGTCAACCACTTGGGAGGCATCAATATTTCAGTCAACTGTAAAGGCAATGCCACCGACCGTAAGACTGACTGCCCAATGCCTATTGCTCTGCCATCACCTAAGCAACCTGGAGATTATCATGGTGAGATTATCGTAGAAGCTGAGAATATGGACTATAAGAACATTGGCAGAATACGATTAGTAAATCCTTACGGAGACTATTTCCCTGACATTGTGGAGTTTGCTGGTAATGGTTTCGTGGAGATGGGAAACAACACTTCCGCCACTCTGCGCCATCAGTTGAGCATAAAGGATGGGGGCATTTACCGTATCTCTATACGCTATTCAAATTCTCCTAAGAAGGGAAAGATGCGTGCCATCGTCAATGGCAAAACTACAATGATTGACATAGAGAAAACATCCGACGGCGAATGGCGCAAGACCACCTTTGACGCTACTCTGAAATCAGGTTCTAATAAATTGATTGTGACTAACACAGATGGACTCCCAGTCTATATAGACCAGATTATCTATACCCCTGCAGACAAAGAAGCGGAACGCTACGCCATCAATATTCGCAAAGCACAGCATGGCGGTATCACTTCTGACATCAGCGAGGCAACTGAGGGCGAAACTGTTACTCTCCGCATTTCTTGCGATAATGGCTACCGCTTGAAAGAATTGCGTATGGTAAACGGTGTGCATTTCACCAATGGCACCACATTCAGCATGGATTCTTATGATGAAGCAAATCAGACAATCACTTTCGTAATGCCAGACGATCAGGTGACCATACAGCCAGTCTTTGGCAATATCAATGAATTGGACGCTACATATTGGCTTGATTTCAGCAGCACAGAATCTGGAACTTTGCCTCCTGGATGGCGTTGCATTCAGGAAAACAATGATGTGCATGAATATCCTAATTCCTATACTAATGGTAGCAGAACAATGAGCGGTTTTAATGGTTTTCAGAGCAAAGCCATATATTGGCGCAACAATAGCGCTGAGTATGGACGACAGAGTGACTATCCTCTTTCTTTGGAACCTGGTGATTATAATTTGGGTTTCACTACTGCTGCGTGGAGGAACACTCCACAGTATAAGGTAAAGATTATGACATCTGACGGCATTGTCATTGCTCAGAGTGGCACAATCACTGCAAAGCCGAATGCTAACGGATATACATCAGCTGACCTTTCCTCTGCACAGACGGTCTCTCTTCCATTCTCTATCTCAGAGAAAGGCGACTACATCATCTGCTTTGAAGATGTCAGTACCGCTGGTGGATACCACGAATTTCTGCTTCTCGAATGCTACATCCTCAAATCTAAGATAGCAAGTAGTATAGACATCGTCAGCGCTGACGGTTCTCAGAGCATGACCATCTACGGCATTGGTGGTGAAAGACGCCAGTCATTGCAACGTGGTCTCAACATCATCCGCACTTCGGATGGCAAGACAAGGAAAGTAATGGTAAAGTGATTGGTAGTTTAATCGGTTGTCGGTTGTTGGTTGTCGGTTGCTGGTTTGTGGCTAAAAGTCTCAGCATCAGATACTTTACCGCCCGACAATAGAATTCTCTCTCCCATAAATAGAAACAAAAACAAATGAAAAAAATAATAACGACCCTTTCCCTTATCCTGATATGGATAACGGTAGTACAAGCTCAATCATTCTGCATAGCAGAAAAAGGAAACACTGCATCAATCATCATTGACAAAAATGATTGGAAAGGAGTAATCCGTGCTGCAAATGATCTCGGCGACGATGTACGCAAAGTATGTGGCAAGAATGCAGCAGTCAAGCATGAAAAAAATGCTAACAATGGCAATATTATAGTAGGCACCATTGGTAAAAGCCATATCATTGACACTCTCGTAAAGCAAGAAAAACTGGATGTTAGCAAAGTAAAAGGTCAATGGGAATCGTTCTTAATCGACATAGTGGACGGTAACCTCGTAGTGGCTGGTAGTGATAAGCGAGGCACCATCTATGGCATTTACGAAATAAGTCAGCGAATTGGAGTATCACCATGGTACTGGTGGGCAGACGTTCCCGTTAAGCATCAGGACAATATATATTGGAATGATGGCAGATTCATTCAGCCTTCTCCGAAAGTAAAATATCGTGGAATATTCATAAATGATGAATGGCCGTCGTTCGGAGAATGGGCAACGACCCACTTTGGTGGAGTCAACTCAAAGATGTATGCCAAGATGTTTGAACTAATCCTACGCCTGAAAGCCAATTATCTATGGCCTGCTATGTGGGCTTCTGCATTCAATGAAGATGATCCATTGACACCACAAGAGGCTGACGATTACGGCATTGTCATGGGCACTTCACACCACGAACCTATGATGCGTGCTCACAGGGAATATGTCAATCGCAAAAACGCTATCGGACCATGGGACTATGCATCAAACAAAAAACGCATCGACCAATTCTTTCTTGAAGGTATGCAACGCAACAAAGCATTCGATAATCTCGTAACTATAGGTATGCGTGGCGATGGCGACGTGGCTATGGGAAAAGGCGATGACGAAGACAACATGAAGACGCTGAAGAATGTAATCAAAGGTCAACGACAGATTATCAAAAAGGTGTATGGCAATGAGGATGCCGTACCACAGCTCTGGGCTATCTTCACTGAGGTGCAGCGCTATTATGACGCAGGTTTCACCGTGCCTGATGATGTCACCCTATTGCTTTGCGACAACAATTGGGGCTATATCCGACGCATCGGTAGAGACTTTGAGCGCAAGCGCAAAGGAGGACTCGGACTATATTATCATATCGACATGAATGGCGGACCATGGAATGACAGATGGGTAAACACCACCACCATTCCGAAACTGCGCGAGCAACTCAATCTGGCATACAAAACAGGCATCGACCGCATCTGGATTATCAATGTAGGAGACCTCAAACCTAAGGAAGTGCCTATCGACTTCATAATGCATTATGCCTGGAATCCTGATGGCGTGAAAGCTGGAGACGAACAGGCATGGTTGGAGAATTTTACTGCTTCTGCATTCGGAAAAGTATATGCTAAGGAATCTGCCGACCTTATAGCAAAATATTCTAAGTATAATCTTTGGCGCAAAGCAGAATCTGAGGTGCCAGGCATCTTCAACAAGCAGGAAATGGAGATGACTGACAGTCTTTGGCTCTCGCTGACTGCTCGCGCTGAAATTCTAAGAAGCAAGATACCTGTTCAAGCTCAGGATGCCTTTTATCAATTGGTCTATTATCCAGTAGTGGCAAGTGCAGGAGTCCACATGATATATAATGCCGCAACGCGTGGTAATTATAATCTGATAGAACAACTAATGGCTCGCGATAAGCAACTCAGCGATTTCTACCACCAAATGGCTGATGGAAAATGGAATAAGATGATGCAGGACAAGCATATCGGTTACACCAACTGGTATATGCCGAAGGAAAACATTAATCCTATGCTTCTCTCGCGTCAAGTAGTCAGAGAGGGATATAAAGAGAAAGCTCCTATCGATGATCCTCAACGTGGCTTCCTGGATTTCAATGTAGCCTATGCTCTCAAAGATCAGCCTACCACAAAGGAATACTCCATTCCTGCTTACCGCTTCGACCGTATCACTGTAGGCAAAAATGCCACATGGATGTTCTTGCCTGACCTCGGACGTGGCAAAGGATGTATGGGTAGCAATAACGTATTGGCACAGAATAGCGGAGCTACATTGGAATACGACATCGACCTGACCTCTGATGGTACTGTAGCTATCGGCATCCTACCTACGCAGGATGTCAACCCTTCTCGTGGTCTGCGCATTGGCATACAGATAGACGACCAACCGATGCAAACTATCGATGCACGTCGCGGACTCGTAGATACATTCAGCGAATATAATCCTCAAAACATCTCACGTTCTAAGGTATTAAAGGCATTGCCACCAAGTAGCAAGCTCGCTCTTAGTGGTTTCTGGCAAGGCAGGCAGTTGCCAAGACGCAGCGAAGTATTTGATAATATCCGCTGGCTCGATGCCTCATTCCCAAGCATAAGCCCTGGTCGCCACACTCTCAAAGTCATCATGATTGACCCAGAGATTATAGTTGAGCAAATCGTAGTAAATCCAGACAACAACCATTATAGTTATTTCGGCAACCAATAACTTATAATCAAGCATATTTTGTATCAACATCGAAGATTCAGAAACATAAAAAAAGTGCTCGGAAACGAATTTCCGAGCACTTTTTTTATGTTTTATTTTGAAAGCGTATTTTTGGTATCGCGTTGCAATAGTTAAGCTTTTGCAACGCCATTGTTAATTCGCATGATTTTCTGCTATTTACAATTTACCCACAAAGACTGTACTACATTGTGGAATTATGCACCGCTTTATTTCTTTACGAACTTAAGATACTTGACGAGACGTAGGTAATAGGTCGCTTTTTCTCCTGCTTTTGTGATAGTAGCAGACTTATAACTATAGGTATATTCAGCATCAGCACAGAGATAACGGACTGTAGATGTTCCATACATTTGAATCAGTCCTGTGCCGCCACAGGTCTCAAGAGCAGAATTTATCAATGCTCGATTGTTATCATATGAATAAAGTCTATTCAGCGCCATTCCATCATTACGTGTCGGAATAATCCAACCTGACAATCCATTCTCTTCATATTGAGCAGCAATCTCCTTGGCTTGATTTGCATTTGAACTAAAAGCACTGCTTATTTTCTCCCACTCTTTTATAGAAATTAGCACGATTTCACGTTCAGTTTCAGATATTTCATTCACGAAACCTACCACGTGTCCATTCCAAATGTCACCAGAGCCTGGCAATGTTGTAACAGTAATAACATTGGATTCTGGGTTAGACGGAGTCTCTGGCTGTACGGTTTCTGGTCCGAAATTGAATGCTTCTTTGACCTCATCTGCCCATTTACCGGCAGATATATCAGTATTGATAGTCACATCATCATCGGAAGAACCTCCACCCCCTTCTGCCTTTCCTTTGTAAGTAGCCGTGAAATTATAAGGAGTTCCAGCAAGAAGACTTGCATTATAGGTATGTGAATAAGACACATCACCTGTTGTTCCACCAGAGAAAGAGATGGTAATGGAAGGCTGGGCATTGACAGAAGGAAGAATATAGAACTTTCCTGTGGACCAAGTAGCGCCATTATTAGAAGTAGCACCCTTCACACAAGGCACAGTAACCATCATTTTACCACTCAAATCGGCTGCAAGAGTCATGCCTGTGTATGCAGAACTCAAAGTGACATCCACCGAAGTGACCGACGTAGGCACGTCATTGATGGTCACCGAGAGGCTTGCCTGACGATAGCCGAGAGAGATATGAGCAATCTGATCGGAAGAAGTGACATTGATATCAGCAGAGCCTGTCATCAACGGCACTGTGGCATAACCACTTTTAGGCATACTGAAAGTTGCATTCCAATCCTTTACCGACGACAAAGACTCATAGGAAGAAGGGAGAGAAACAGCAGTAAGATGATACCTTCCTTTCTTCAATTTCAGCGTAGCAGAAGCGTCATCCTTGCTGTTGATGACGGTGGAAGTGACGTTATTGCCTTCCGTATCGAAAGCATAAATAGTTAGAGGATAAGCGACATCAGTATTATCAATCGCTTTTGCCACGAGTTTTACATTCCTTGTCACGCCAGACGTATTAGTCTGGGCGCCGTCTTCGCCATCTTCCAGCATATCCACTTTCTCGCAAGAGGAGAGGATACAGCAGGTCATTGCGAAACTGAGAAACAGAGTTCCAATAGACTTCATTGTTGAAACATATTTTTTAGGTTAGACTTATAGTTGGATTATGAATATCGCCATCATAACATCAAAGGGATGAAAATCAGGCTATCAGGCAGGAAAGCCATATATCGCAGATACTAAATCATGCGATATGATGGCATTCTTGCTTCTGGTCGAGCGCCTCATATTTAGAATGACGCGACTTGTATTCAGGCACTATCTCCTTCATTTTCTTGACGATAGCCATATCATCATAAGTAAATGACAGGTCATAGAGTTCCTTTTCATTCTGAAGTGCGAGGTCATAAGGATATTCTCTTACCCTTGCCACCATAATTTTGGAGTGCGGTGTCGGTCTGTTAGACTCAGCTTCAGAGAGCACTTCCTCATAAAGTTTCTCTCCATCACGCAGTCCAGTAAACTGTATCTTCACGTCCTTGGCATGAGAAAGGTCTATCATACGCTGAGCAAGGTCGGCAATTCTGACAGGTTTACCCATATCGAAGACAAAAATCTCGCCGCCATGTCCCATCGTTCCAGCCTCAAGAACGAGTTGGCAAGCCTCTGGAATGAGCATGAAGAAACGTATGATGTCGGGATGTGTCACCGTAACCGGACCGCCCTTCTTTATCTGTTCCTTGAAAATAGGAATGACCGAACCGTTAGAGCCCAACACATTGCCAAAGCGGGTGGTGATAAATTGGGTTGTTGGTTGTGGGTTGTTGGTTGTAGGTCGCGCCACATTGCCCTTGTAAGAACCATCAGCTATCGCCTTATTGAGCGCCTGACAATATATTTCACAAATGCGCTTGGAGCATCCCATCACGTTAGTTGGGTTGACAGCTTTATCTGTAGAAATCATGACAAACTTCTTAGTGCCATACTTCACCGCGAGGTCTGCTATCACGCGCGTACCATATATATTATTCTGCACAGCCATGGCTGGATTGTCTTCCATCATCGGCACATGCTTGTAAGCGGCGGCATGGAACACATATTCAGGTCTATGTTTACGGAAAATCTCCTCCATTTGTGTCTGATTGCATATAGAGCCCACGATGGTAGGAGCGACCATTTCTGGATAATTGCGCATCATATAGAGGCGAACATCGTGCATAGGTGTCTCAGCTTGATCGACAAGAACCAGTTCGGCAGGCGCAAAAGTAGCCACCTGACGAGCCATTTCCGAACCGATAGAACCGGCAGCGCCGGTGATAAGGATTCGTTTTCCTCTGAGCATGGAGCCTATTGCCTGCAGATCCACCTCGATCTTCTCGCGTGGCAGGAGGTCTTCGATATCCACTTCGTGCAGCTGTCTATGACTGAGACTGGACTTTCCGTCCCAAGCCTCCGCCTCCGGCTTCATCATTATGCGCACTCCGGCATCGATGATGGTCTTCACCAGAACATCGTTGTTACGGAATTCATTGACGAAAAGAGGCGAAACGAAAATGCTGCTGATGTGATATTTCGGCGCACCCGATAAACCCTGTGGGGAGGACGCACGGATGCTAACCCAAA